>ERZ888423.71-NODE-71-length-96547-cov-9.806481_pt1 | contig 96547 bp, 88 predicted proteins | sample MGYA00520523_ERZ888423 | MGnify/ENA primary metagenome ERZ888423 (study PRJEB32303, sample SAMEA104408611) | aquatic metagenome | biome: Brackish water; feature: Pelagic; material: water | place: Baltic Sea | collected 2014-06-08T10:24:00 | depth 30,27 m ...
AAAGACTGGGCATATCCTCCAACTCCATCTGCTGTACTTCTAAGTTTCTTAAATAGGTAAGAGATACTTGCAGCGTACTATGGACAAGCACTTGTGCGTCTTTGAATAAAACCTGTATTTGACTGTTGTTTACAGTCACCAGGTATTTCATTTTGTAAGGTTTTGACAAGTTTCTATTTTGTGCGGTTGATGTCGGAAATGATAAGCACAAACCAGCATTGCCAATCTGAAAAGTCCACAGGCTCATCCATAGAGTGTGAAATTGTATTCATTCTCGGAAATACAAACGGCATGCGCTTAATTAATACCTCGAGACGTTCCTTAGGTTCAAGCTGTTCTAATCGTTCACCTATACTCTCAAGTTCTTTGTGAAGGGCTTCCTTGAGAATTGCGCTCAGTTCTTTCGTTAATCTGTTGGGAGTACCCTTCTCTCTACCCCCGTATTTGAGTCCTGTAGTATTCGCCATTCCATTCGTAACTATTATTGTGTAACTCCCTAACGGTATTGTTGAATTACGCGGAGAGTCTTGACTGATAGGATGGTTCGTGGCATAATCGCTCAAACCCTCGTGTGTAAGCACATCTTTCAAGTCGTAGAGCTGTACTAAGTCTTTGTAAAAGAGTTCGAGAACTGAGTCGTCCTGTGCATAGTAACTTAGCGGCATGCAAACCGTAATGCGGAGGTCATGCCTCTCTTTTTGTGCCCTACTTCTGAGTTTGAGCACCTTCGGGCAAAGCACCGCCTTGGGGCAATTACGTTCTTTTCAAGGACATGATCCTGGTTTTTATGGGAATGGAGGTGAACGGGGATGCGTCGTTGGGCTTGACACCCATGACAAATGGGTCATTGGGGTGCTGGGCTACCTGCGGAACACGGAGTTTTTTCATCCTATGGAAGTGGGCCGAACCTTATTTGGCAGCCAAGCTCTGACCTATTGGCACAGCGGGTACGATGAAAAGGCCTATTTGGAGTTGGGTGCTTTGGCGAATGTCACCTTTGGTGGAAAAACACAGCTATATCCCCATGTGGCCATGGTTCTGAATGTGGACCGCCTAAATGTCCTTCGATTTGGGGCTATAAGCAATCCGGGTCATGATCTCCCAGAACCGATGTACAATCCTGGTAGACGCTACACACAGCCAGTGGAATATGGATTTCAATACCTGTCGCCCTATACGGATGCTTGGATCCATTGGGACCAAGCAACATCCTTTGGGAGTTTACAAAAAGAGTCGTTCACCGCGGGAATAAACCAAAATATCTTCCGTGGAAGCTTGGGCTTTGGACCCTACTCGGAAGGGCCTTTGTTGGCTTACCGTTCGCAATTATCGGTGGATTCTCGCTTTGTCGGTCTGTATCGCCATGTCGGAGGCCAAATTGACAATGCCCCGCCACAACGGACAGGAAACCGCATTCAAACAGGGGTGTGGGTGGCGCTTATGCCTCATTTGGTGGGGCAAAAGCGTGCGCCTGTAGGGGAGATTTCGGCCGATGTTTGGCGCTCCACCCTTCCAACCTACCGCTACACTTTGATGCGCTATGACGATCCGCTACAATCGTTCGGCAACATTAAAGTAGGCTATGGTCAGTTGCATCAGTTGTCCATTGAGCTCAGAAAAGACTACGTGTTGGGCTTTGGGCTTTGGCAAGGAAATTCTTGGGTATCGCCTTTAGGTCAAGGACTTTACCAGAGTCTCAATCCTGAAGATGCCTCTGTGCCTATTCAGCCGATTCGCCAGATGGCCCTGGTTTCTGCCAAGAAGGAATGGGCGAATATAGGCCTGCGATACGACGCCTACTATGATACGAATCTGAAGAAATGGTCTACGGCGTTTACGCTGAATATGACGCTTAAAGAGATTCGCCAGCACTTACCTCTCGCCGATGCGGTACATGACCCCCAATCCAGCAATAGCATGATTGAAATAGAATCGCGCTAACCACTCCTCCGTTATGTCGTACGTGAGGGTGTAGTTTCCTCCGAGAATGACACCGCCTTCTGCTCCGTCAATGGGATGTAACCATGCACCTGTAAGTTCTTGAATACCTTGATACCCACTGAGCATTCCCACTTGTACACCTGAGGTCCAACGCGCGTTGTGGGCATACATCCATTCGCCTCCCAACATGAAGGACAGCTGATGCCATGAATTGAGCATTACAGCTTGGATGAGTTGCACCTTTGCCTTTCCTTGTGGGGCCTCATAGAGGGTCATGCGTGTCGTGAAAATGGGATGATGGCTATTGAAACGATAGTTCCAAACCGTATCCCTGAATCGATGTGAATGCTCACTATTGCCGGCAAAGTCTCGCCCACTTTGCCACGTGCCGGGCACCTCTATCCATGCATGACGCTCGATGGTAGGGGCCGTATGCCAGCTATGGAAATAACCGAGTTCAAACGAAACCTTTGGGGTCCACTGTCCGTGAAGGGCAAAGGTTGACAGGGCAAAAAGCCAGATAAAAGGACGGATGATTTGCATGTTGTAAATCTACATGCTTCACGCGGATGGATGTATCTTCGGGAGCTATGCAAGCAGACTTACGATTGTTGGCGGTGTATTTCCGCGGCCTCTTCTTCTCTTACGGCGATCCCAAGAGTGGAGTCAGATACAAAGAGAATTTATTGACGCAAACATTGGTGCAGCGCAAAATGCTTGCCCCTCATCCGGGCGATGTCTCACGTTTCATTCTCACTTTACGTGGCGAGCGATATGCGAAGGATGTGGTGCATAAAATTGTGCGTCCTATTGTCTGGCTCATTGTCTCATGGTTGCTGATTGTGCTGTATTACAGGCCATGAAAAAAGCACTTCGGATTTGGTTGGCAGCTGCGCTATTGGGTGTGCCCGCTCATGTAATGGCCCAGAATGTATGGTTGGAAGCGGAGTACCGTCAGGACTTAAGGAAAAAGGTGAGTCTACAAATTGCGCAAGCCTATCGGACCGACTTTTCAGATCAGGGCCGAGCATTTCTTGACGTAAAACTCCATAAGGAGATTGGCAAGCAGGGCTTCTTCTTTTATGAATGCCGCACCAACCAGTTTGGTAGCCAGAATAGAAACACTTTTGGCATGGGCATTCAGGATGACTGGAAGATTCAAGGCCGCCCTATTTGGCAGTATGCTTATACATGGCGATTTCATGATGATGACCAGGCTTTCCGGCAGTCGCTCGTTTTGGACCGAAAATGGGGACGACTTAAGCCGCGTCTGAAAACAGAAAATTGGTATCGGCCTTTTGCGTCTGATTTGATTTTACGCCGTTGGCGCGTATCGGGAGGGGTGCAAATAAATCCAAAGGGGCCTTGGAAGATGGAAATAGGGGTCTTAAAACAATGGGAGTATGGAAAACGTGGCGGCTTTCAGTCGAGTTTCCTTGCCGGGTATGGATCCATGCAGTGGCGCCTACCTTCGAAGTAAATCGCTCCTTCTTCTCTGTTTTTTAGCGAGAAAGTGTAGCAGCTACACACGCTATCTTTAGGGCATGAAAAAAGTCTGGACGATTGCAGTATGCTGTCTTATCCCTTCTGCATTTGGGCAGATTCTTTCCATTGATCCGCCTTTTCCTACCCAAAATGATACGGTTAGCATTATCTATGACGCATCTCAAGGCAATGGGGCATTAGTTGGCGTATCGCCCATCTATGCGCATGCAGGGTTGATCACCACAACCAGCACCTCCCAAACCAATTGGCAATATGTCCAGGGGCAATGGGGTCAACCTACGCCATCCGTCATCATGACAGACTTGGGCAACGACCTGCATAAAATCGAATACTACATACCTTCTTTTTATGGTTTTCCGGTGGCTTCGACCACCGTATTGGAGCTCGCATTTGTCTTTAGAAATGCGCAAGGGACAGCCGTAGGTCGGGCTGCAGACGGATCCGATATTTACTACCCAATTTATCCTGCAAATGCTGGACTTTTGGCCGCTTTCTTTACCCCTGAAAACCACAGTGTCAACCATCCAGGGGATACCCTTGCCATCCATGCAGCGAGCAATGCCCCTGCTGTGCTTTCTCTCTATGACAATGGGACCCTGGTAGCTTCTGACACCGCCGCCGAGCAGCTGTTTGTGGATCTAGTCGTTACAGGTAACGGGCAGCATTTGCTCGAATTTGTTGCGGATAATGGGGTCAGCATCGCGCGCGATACCGTTTACTACTTTGGCAACCCCACCCAATTGATTCAGAATCCGCCCATAGGCACGTTGGATGGAATCAATTACTTGAATGACTCGACGGTATTGCTACAGTTGCATGCGCCAGGCAAGGATTACGTTTATGCGCTGGGCGACTTTAATGGCTTCTTGCCTGATTCTGCCCATTATATGCACCGATCAGTCAATGGGGAGAAATTCTGGGTTATTCTTCACTTGCAGGCGGGTCAAAAATATGCCTATCAATACTGGGTGGATGGCGTCATGAAAATTGCAGATCCATACTCTGAGTTGATTTTGGACCCCTATAATGATGGCGGAATCCCCGCGTCCACTTTTCCGAATCTGCCGCCTTATCCTACGGGTTTGACCTCGGGACATTGTACTTTATTAGAGCCGGGGAAGCCTGCGTATGCTTGGGAAAACACCTCATTCCAGGCGCCACCACAAACAGATTTACGGATTTATGAGCTTTTGGTAAGGGATTTCAGCACCCAGAGAAACTACCAAATGATTTTGGATACGTTAGATTATCTGCAACGACTCGGTATCAATGCGATCGAATTCATGCCCACAAATGAATTTGAAAACAATGAAAGTTGGGGCTATAATCCGTCCTATCACATGGCTTTGGATAAGTATTATGGCACGCCAGACAAGTTCAAAGAACTCATTGACAGTTGTCATAGCCGAGGGATTGCCGTGATCTTGGATATGGTCTTCAACCATGCCTACGGTCAGAGCCCTTTGGTGCAATTGTACTGGGATGCCACACTTGGCCAACCGGCGAATGACAATCCCTGGTTTAATGCAGCTTGCCCGCACCCGCCGTACTGTTGGGGGAATGATTTTAACCACGAAGCCGTGGCAACCCAAAATTTCATGGATCGGGTAAATACCTATTGGCTCCAGGATTTTCATGTGGATGGAATTCGATTTGACTACACCAAAGGGTTTACCAATGGGGGCAATTCTGGTTGGGATGTCAGCCGTCAGAATCTGTTAAAGCGCATGGCAGATTCCTTGTGGGCGGTAAATCCGCAGACCTATGTCATTCTAGAGCATTGGGGTGACAACAATGAAGAAAAGGTGTTGTCAGATTACGGGATGATGTTATGGGGGAATGCTACCTACAACTTTCGTCAAGGAGCGATCGGAAATATTTCAGCGAGTAATTTTTCTAATGGCATCCATACACAGCGCGGGTGGAATGACCCGAATCTCATCATCTACACGGAAAGCCATGATGAGGAACGCCTCCTGTATGATGTGTTGACCTACGGTCAGGAAGACCCCGTTACAGGATACAAATGTTATGTGCTCAATACCGCTTTGCGTCGGTCTGAGTTGGCCAATGTGTTTGCCTTCACCCTACCAGGTCCCAAGATGATCTATATGTTGAATGAATTGGGCTATGATCAATCCATTGACAATCCTTGCCGAATTTGTAATAAACCAGCAAAATGGGGATATCAGCAAGTTCCTGAACGTCGACGATTATACGATGTTACCGCTGCGGTCCTTCATCTTCGCGCTTTGGCGCCTGCCACGTTTAACGGGGATAATTTTACCTATAATCTAGGCGCAGCGGTTAAGCGCATCAATTTGTCCGATAGCAGTATGAATGCAAATGTGATTGGAAACTGGGGTCTGATATCCGCTTCAGGCGTGCCCAATTTTCAGCACACTGGCATGTGGTATGAATACTTCACTGGAGACAGCCTTGATGTGCAAGATCCCTATATGAGTATATCGCTTGCGGCCGGAGAATACCGTATTTACACCGATATCCCATTGGTAAAGCCCAGTATAACGCTCGCCGTGGAGCCCAACTTGAACGCATCGGACATGAAGGTTTATCCCAATCCGTCCAATGGACGTCTATACGTTTGGTCAGCCCAAGAGGGCAGTGGCGCTGTCCTTGATCTTCAGGGTAGGACAATATTGGATTTTAAGGTGGAAGCTGGAGTGGAGAAAGCCTTAGATGTCCATGATTTTGCTGCAGGGGTGTATTGTATTCAAATGGAAGGACATCCCGCGCAACGTATCCAAATTTTACCCTAAAATGAAAAAGCGCTTCGCATGTATACTGGCATTTTGGGGGCTCACGGTGGGAGTTGCAGCCCAGCCGAGCTATTTGCTGAGTAAAAAAAATGAAACCCGAATGGGGTTGTCCATTGCCAGTATGGCTTTGGGGAATCTGTATATCGGCAATCAGCTGAACGGGTATACCGAAGCAGCATTGCTTGCGTTGACGACCCCAGCCGTTCCGGCATATGATCGCTGGGCCCTGCAGCGATGGGATGAAGATGCGGCACATCGTTCGGACTACCTCTTTTACTCGGCTGCCGCATGGTCGGCAGCCTCTGTGTGTCTTCCTGCCTTAAGGGATGGGTCATTCAAATCAAGTGTTCCTGCTGCGGCCATGTGGATAGAAATGAATGCCCTGACATGGGTTTTTACGGATTTAACAAAAAATCTGGTAACGCGAAACCGCCCCTTTGTGTATAATATCAATGCCCCTCTTGAAATGCGTATAGAAGCAGATGCGCGCAAGTCCTTTTTCTCGGGCCATACGAGTATGACCGCCGCCAATAGCTTTTATGCGGCGAAAGTTTTTACGGACCTGTATCCGAATTCCAAATGGAAGCCTTGGGTTTGGAGTGCGGCCGTGGTGCTTCCGGCAATCACAGCACAACAGCGCATGGCAGCAGGAAAGCACTTTTTTTCCGATGTGCTCATTGGGTACGGAGTTGGTGCCCTCATAGGGTGGGGAATACCTCAGCTTCATTTGGTCAAATAGAGCGTCTACTTCATGCGTAAACGTGTGCAAAGGATGTATTTAAAGCCAATGGATGGAGGTCTTTTGTTTTGCGACTTGGACCACTTGATCTGTGGTTAAACCCCTTTTTAAGGTGAAAGCCTCAGGGCTGAAAAGCACCGTGTAGCCAGGTGCTGTAGAACGTTGTGGTTTTTTCCATGTGTACGTTCCTTCGGGTAAATGCCATTTCCATTGATCTTCTCCTGATAATAAATGGACGGGGTATTCATTTCCATGTTCATCTAATACATAGAGGAGAAAGGATGGGTGTTGGTGCATTCCTTGTGTAACAATATGAAGTTCTGGGTCTTTCAAAATGACCACATCGTGCAGTTCTATGGAGGTTTGTTGTCGGAATTTGAAATGGTGCCGAACTTCAATGCTGAAATAATCCCATCTTCCCGCAATCCGAATAGAGGGATGCTGTGCAATGAACTGCCAGCCGATAGGATTTTTTTGGAGTCCAATTCGCCACGTTGGGCCTAGCCAAATGCTTCCGCTAGCTGTTCTGAATAAAGTTGAGGAACTCGTCTGAAATTCTGCTTGGATTTTCCCATTGTTTACATGTCGCCATCCGGCAACCCATGGGGTTTGAGCTTCTCCAAAGGGAAGCTGGCCCCAAATGATATTCTGATGCAATTGTAGTCTACCATAAAGAACGAGATTCAGGCCCTCTTTGCCATGTGTTTCTTGGAAGAAAAATTGATGTCCCCCTTGTTGAAATAATAGACGCGTACTGTTCCATTGGCTATGGCCGAAGACCTGGAGTGTAGCCTGCCGTATACGGATAGCGCTTTGCCACTGGCTTCTGCTGCGCATAGCGCGCACCGAAAGGTTTGGCATAGCGAACGTCAGTTGTCCTTGACCACCAGAGCGTAAGACATAGGTCCAATTATGCCATCGCCCTTCACCGAGCCATCCTTGGTGATCTTGAACAATCCTTTTCAAGCCGAAGGAACTGTTGCCAGACCATTCTATCCAATGTTGGTTGTTTTGATGGAAGTATTGGATTTGGTGCTGTGCGCTATGGACGCGTATGAACTGGCCTTTGCCGAGCGGTGTCTGCCCTCGATAGTAGTCGCCCCATGGCGTATTAACATATATCCCACTTTGTGATGTCTGTAACCGTTCAAGGGCTGCAGGCACCCATTGAGCACCGGCAGCCCATGCATGGTGTTGGTATTGAAAGCCCTGTGCTAGGATCATTCCACTACCCAAGGCATAGGCCTTGGCCCAAGTAAAGAGTTCAATGGGCATACTCCGTAAATCTGAACCCTAACTGGCGCCCCCACTCATCTGTAGCCAGGACGAATTGGGTGTTTTGGGGCAATTGCATGGCGACACTAGGCATATGAGGCACAAGAAATAGGGATATGTCGGGGCCTGAGGGTTCGCCAACATGGGCCATAGGTAATACTGAGGCTTTCCAAAATCTATCGCCAACATTTTGCCAGGAAAGAGTATGAGATCCAAATTGGGCGTTAACCCGAATAATGTCCTCGGGTTGTTCGCTTAAGCAGCCCCGGTAGAGTTTTACTGCAAAACGCAATTGCGTGTGAATTGCCCAGCCTTCTGCTGTAGTTGAGATCTGCTTTGGAGGGCATGATATAAAAACGCACACCCCATGGGGCATGCTGTCAGGGCGTATCCATGTGTAAGGGACACTTATTCGTCCAATGGGGGGTAGTGTGATTTCAGATGGAATCCGAAAAAGCGTTTTCGACCCCAGAAGAGTGTCGATTTCGAGCAAAACCGTTAAGGGGGTTTCCAATTGGTTTTGAAGGATGATTTCACCTTGTGTTGGCCCATCGCAAGTAAGAAATTGGGCTAACCCATTCTGTACGGAAACTTGCCCATGAATAGGAGTAAAGGGCAATGGAAGAAATGCAAAAAGAAGGAGGGCGCCAAAGCGCCCTCCAATTCGAATAGCCATACTACCTTAACTATTGGATAATGTATAGCGCAAGGTGACGATACCTGAGGTTGCCGCATCTAGATTTTGTGTGGCAAAATTCAAGGCGTAGGTAAGTAGGGCGCCATCTCCAGGTCCATCACCTGTATAGGCACTTTTGATTCCTGTAATGAGGGTGCCATGCAGATTTCCTGAAGTTAATGTAATAGGGCTACCTGTTCCCATTGTCCCCGTTCCGTTTAAGGACGGGCTTACGGTTAATTGAACACCGGAGGGGAGGGCGCCTCCAACAATTTCAACGTCTATTTGTCTAGTGTCGTCGGGACTTGCCCCCTTCACAGAGGTGTATTGGAGATAGGATGACTGTGCTTGAATCGAAGGAACTCCTTGCCCAGGAACGACAGGTCCTAAAAGATGGAAATTCAGCATACTGGCTGGGCTGCCATTGGCATCGACAAGACGTAGCATGGCCGTTTCATCAATGACAAAGTCAAGATCCTGATTGCCCGTATTTTGAGCGTTTAGGAAGAACGGGAAACAGGCAGCGATGAATAAGGGCGTGTTACCCTGTTTAAAAATGTGCATAAGTTGGATGTTAAAGTGAAACAAATTGCCTTTGGCCAAAGCATATGCAAACATCCTTTAATGGGAAGGGTATAATCGGATAGAAGGGAATACAAACGTTTGCTTTTATCCTACAGGGTCTGGGACGCGGAGGAAAAGCTGTTTAAATGCGCTTTTGCAGGATACGATAAAAGGTTGCACGGCTGATCCCTAAATATGCGGCCATCTGATCCCTAGTAAGATTTTCTGTTATGAAGGAAGAATGCTCCTTGAGCCACCTGTAGTGGTCTGCGGGGGACATACTTTGTAGTCTGAATGTATAATCTCGGTCCGAGCCAAGTATACTTTGTTGAATAATAAAGAACAGTATATCAAAACCTTTCATTTTTTGAAATTGGCGCAGGATTTTCTGATCTAATTTTAAAAGAGATACGGCGGTTTTACATGTGAAAATGGTTTGAGAAAGGAGTCCGGTCGTAAAATCTTGCAGGCTGAATATGAAATCCCCTGATGAATGTACTTTAGAAAGTGTCATATTTTTATCCCCGTCAATCCTAGACTCTATCACACAACCTTTGAGAAGATAAAAGAGATGTTGAGAGTTTTCATCCTGTTGGATAAGGATGTCTCCTCTCTTAAAATAGATTGGGCCTTTAAAAGCATCATCCAATTTGGGGATCCATTCATTTAGTGCTGAATCGGGAACGGGACCTAAAGTCTTTGCTTGAGTTTTCAGCTTAGCTAATAATGTGTTACGCATGATAAAATTCCTTCAAAGCACGAAATAATGTAGATCTTGTCAAATTCATATACCCGGCTAAATCTGCCCGAGAAATATGTGATAAAATAGCGGGATCTTTATCAAATGCTAATTTTAAGCGATCTTTAGCTCCTAATATGGAGCATAGTTCGGCAGATCTTTGGCGGAAATTCAGTATTGTTTTTGTCGTTAATGCATTTGCCATTTGATATCCCATGCCATGCTCAATGGTAAGTTTCTCCAGTCTGGGGCCTTCTAGCTGGTAAATTGTGCCAGGGGTCAAAGCACGAATAGTTGTGTCCGTATCCTTCCAAAGTAAAAAACTTGCATCTGACCAAAAAAGAGTGAAAGGCTTTATGAAGTTGATGCAAATCAATTTTCCGTAAATATTCGCGTATTCTGCCAAAATACCGTCCCCATTAAAATACAAGTTAGGAAGCAGTACGCCGGGTGTCCAAATGCATTGCTTTCTTGAGACTTTCTTGTGCAGTATAAAATGTTTGCTAATGGCTAAAATGCCCGCAATGTTCTTTTCAGAATGCGGCGCAAAAAGCCCAATTAAATTATTTGAAATCAATTGATCCACAAGGGATAATCTACACCCTTAATAGATATAAAATGTCACCAAAATACATCATAATTTAACGCAATTGGCTCTAATAAAAGGTATTAATGTGTTGGGGAAGGCACCGGTTGTTTGCAAAGCTTCCGCAGGTGCCATCGATTAAATCGATAGAAATCTAACATTCCTGTATCAACATCTTCAATTAGTCGAGGGGCAGAAATACGCAAGTCTACTCCCACTATTGGGTGTTGAAGAGCATTCCATAAATGGCGAAACAGATGTGGTAAAAAACCTTCTTTTAGATCATGAAAATATGGAATCTCTTCTGAATGATATCGAATGGAGTAAAAGACCACAGGAAGTTTATTGCGCATGGCTTCTACAAACATTCCTGGCATGACAGGATGAATTTCATGCGTACCCGATGTGCGCCCTTCTGGGCAGACAAATATGCTGAGGCCATTTTTGATGCGTTGAACAATTTCATATCTGATTTTTTTTCCTGCATCAGGACAATGGCGGCGTACCCATATGGTATTTAATCCTTGTCCAAGCCAGCCAACGAAGGGCCAATTTTTAAATTGATCGGCCACCACCATGACGGCTTGACGATGTCCAATGTTAAAAAAAATATCGTAGTATGACGGATGGTTGCACATGATGAGTGCAGGATCTTTCGGTAAATCGCCTATAATATTCAGCTTGATGCCCAATATTCTATGAATAATAAACATGCCTCTTCTGTGGACTTGAAAAGCAATCTCTCCGCCAAATAGCCATCGTGCTGAGGGTACGGCCATGCTAATAGCTGTCATTAAGAGCGCAAATGAAATCAGGCGAAATAGGGCTCTAATTGTTGAAAGCATAAAGGGAAATTACCAATTTCCCCAGAATGTCAAACATTTACTGCGCTATGTTTCGCCAAACTCTTTCTGCAAGTCCTTCCAAAGAAGTATAAAGTGTTTTGAAAGCGGCAAGTAGGCAGCTTGCAGGGCTTTGACGCCCTGCCCCATAGGGTTCTTGTGTGGGAACCGGTCACTCATTTGGTTCAATATGCGGTCTAGGTGGTCTAAGTCAGCATAGCCTAGCAACCATTGTCCGGATTTCATGGCCTCAACCATACGTGCAGCATCAGGATGAAAAATATTGGCATGATTGGCGAGAACACGATGGGCATGTTCCACAAATACGATCGGGTCTTGACCCGTCAATGTGAAGAAATCGCGTGCTAAAAAATGGTCCCAAAAGACATCGAGGAGTACGCCGCGAAAGAGGCCAAAGTCGTCAGGAAGACATGATTTTGCTGAACGAACTTCGAGGTGGGTATCGACAAAAAAGTCAATACGGCGATGAAGTAGAACACCCTCAGCATACAGGCCTGGAAGTTCACGCCATTTTTGGCCTTTCACGCGATCCGCAAAGAAATTGCCCGACATGATTTCTTCTCTATCTGGAGAAAGAACCAAATGGGCTAAAAAATTCACGCCTGATTGAACAGTTCAAAGGTAAAACTCTCCATAATGGGATTGGCAAGCATCTTTTGACAAGCGATGTCCACCTTTTCAGTGGCTTCTTCTTTGCTGGTCGCCTCAATTTCGAGCGTGATATGCTTTCCAATGCGCACATTGCTGATTTCAGATAAGCCGATATTCTCCATGCTTTGTCCTACCGTTTTACCTTGAGGATCTAGCAGTGCTTTGAGGGGCATAACGTCAATTTCGGCACGGAACTTCATGAGGCAGTGATTTTGAATAAACGCTTTTCAAGCGCTGAAAAGATGAGCAGCAAAGGTATGATGAATGCCAAAGCTTCAAACCGAAAAATTATGAACAACAGGACGCTCAATGCGATAAATAGCAAACGAAACCACAAAGCAGGACCTCCTTTAGGCATGTCTTTTACACTCATAACGTGCCAATGGCTGTTGAGGCTATAGGCGCTGAAGAGGGTGATTGCCGCAAAGCAAACATATGCCCATGGACCATCTGCAAATTGCGCATAAGGCTGTTCTGAGGCTTGAACGTTCATGGTGAACCAAACGACGCCCAGTAGGAATAGTGCGTTAGCAGGAGTCGGCAGGCCAACAAACCCCTTTGCTCCTGCCAAGCCGAGGTTAAATCTCGCCAAGCGGTAGACGGAAGCCAAGGCCGGCGCTAAGCCCAGCGCGGCAAACCAAAAAGGGAAAAAAGTCAAACCTACCTGCATCCAGAGCAGTGCGGGCAAGGCACCGAAGGTGATTGCATCAGCGAGGGAGTCTAGTTGAATGCCCAAAGGTCCATCAATCCCAAGTTTTCGCGCAGTAAAGCCATCAAAAACATCCATGATTAAGGCGGCGATCATGCAGGCCGTAATGGCCTCCAAGTGCATGTCGGCAAGTAAGCTGATCGCCAAGCAGCCCATCATAGCGTTTCCTAAAGTGAGGGCATTGGGTATCCATCGCATTCATCAAAGGTAATTGTACTTTTACTGCATGTCCATGAAGAAGCTTTTTTTTGCTGCGGGTTCCGCCTTTTTATTGTGCCTTTTTTGGCCTGGCGTATGGGGTACAGAGGCGCATCCCTTTGTTATTATGTGGCTTTTCGCTCTGGTGCCCATGTTATGGGTTGAGCATCAGATTCGCATAGAAGCGCAGGGCAAGAAGGCCTTAAGGACCTTTGGGTATGCCTGGTTAAGCATGGGCTTGTTCAACCTCGGCACCACCTATTGGGTGTGGAATGCGCATTGGTCCGGGGTGGTTGCCACGGTCCTTATCAATGGCGCGCTCATGGCTACGGTTTGGACTTTTTATGGCTGGGTCGCCCAAAACCATTCGCAGCGTTTGGGCTATTGGGCCTTTGTGAGTGGTTGGTTAGCCCTCGAAGTATTTCATGAGAATTGGGCCTTCAGTTTTCCATGGTTGGACCTTGGGCACATTTTCGCGGCCAGTCCGGGGGCTGTCCAATGGTATGAATGGACAGGACATCGTGGAGGCACTTTGTGGCTCTTAGCAGCAAACCTGGTCCTTTTTGAAGAAATACGGAAGCATCAAGGTCCGATTGTTTGGAAGAAATGGAAAGATATTTTCAGAACCCCCATTCCCTATGTCTGGGGCCTTCCTTTGCTTTTAAGCCAATTCCTCTTTTTGGGTGGTTCGGGTACGGACACGGACAGACGCATTTACGCGACCTATGTACAGCCCAATATGGACCCCTATACCGAAAAGTTTAGGTCGTCTGACCAATGGCAGGCCCATCTTTGGGCCGAGGCTATTCTCCGTGATTTTGGCAATATTCCTATGGCTAAAAACCCAAGGATGCAACGAATTCCATCCTCTTTGGTTGTCTTTCCGGAGACCTTTCTACATGAAGGAATCCAAGAACGGTATGGCAATGCCTTTAAGCCCATCCATATATTGGATACCGTTCTCAAGGCCTATCCGCATACCTCTTTGCTCTTGGGGGCATCCACCTATGAGCTCTATGAAGCGGGGGAAGAGACCTCGTCATCCCGTCCCGTTGATGCCCTTAAAAGACACTACTACGATTCGTTCAATAGTGCCATTGAATTGACAAGTAGGCAACCCATGGAATTCTACCACAAGTCCAAGTTGGTGGTAGGCGTAGAGTACATGCCCTTTGGAGAGGTCTTGCGCTCTTGGATAGGGGATGCCACGATTGCGCTCGGTGGAACAACGGGAAGCCTGGGCACCCAGAAAGAAAGGGAGGTCTTTACCCTTGCGGATACCACGATCAAAGTAGCGCCGATTATTTGTTGGGAACAGGACTATGGGGTCTTTGTCCGACAGTATGCCCAAAAAGGGGCCAATCTATTTGCCATTATGACCAATGATGGTTGGTGGGGAAATAGCCTCGGTCATGTGACCCATTTTCACATTGCACGACTTCGGGCCATTGAAAACAGGCGCTACATCATCCGAAGTGCAAATACGGGTATTTCAGGTTTTATTGATCCCACAGGACAAAGCCATACCATGAAAACATGGGGAGAAACGGGATTAGCCTCAGCACCTGTATTCCTGCGTAATCAAAAGACCTTTTACACCCAATATGGCGACCTCATCGGCCGTGGTGGCGCATTGCTTTTCCCCTTGCTGTTGCTAAGTGTAGCAGTTCGTAAGAGGGTTCAGCGTTAGAGCGTTTTACTACAGTAAGGCCCCTGCAAAATGAGGAGGCTTTAAAATGGCTATCCACGCGGCTTGACCTACCTTTGTCTTCCTATTTAAAATTGAAGGAGATGCAATACGACGTTATCGTCATCGGTTCTGGACCTGGTGGATATGTAAGTGCTATTCGCTGTGCGCAATTGGGCATGAAAACGGCTATCGTGGAGAAGTATGCCACCTTAGGCGGCACCTGTCTCAACGTAGGTTGCATCCCCTCTAAAGCACTCTTGGATTCTTCAGAACATTACCATAATGCCGTTCACAGTTTTGCTGAACATGGGATTGATGGCGCTACACCTGTGGTCAATATGAAGCAAATGATTGCGAGGAAGCAATCCGTCATTGACGTTACATGCCAAGGCATTGACTTCTTGATGAAGAAAAATAACATTGATGTTCACCGAGGGGTTGGAACCTTTAAGGATGCGCACACCGTGGTGGTAACAGGAGAAGCGCGCACCGAAATTACCGGTAAGAATGTCATCATTGCGACGGGGTCAAAACCTATTGAACTTCCCTTTGCCACCTTTGACAAGGAGCGTGTGATTTCGTCGACAGAAGCCTTACAGCTCACCGAAGTTCCTAAGCACATGATTGTCATTGGTGGTGGGGTGATTGGATTAGAGTTGGGGTCCGTCTACAAGCGTCTTGGCGCGGAAGTCAGCGTGGTAGAATATGCGGACAGCTTGATTCCCGCCATGGATGCCGCCTGCGGAAAAGAACTCCAACGTACCCTGCGTAAATTGGGTATGGCCTTCCATATGAGCACCAAAGTGGAAAAAGTCACGCGCAAGGGCAAAGAAGTCACGGTGGCAGCTGTCGATAAAAAAGGTGCCCCTGTTGAACTCAAAGGGGACTATGTTTTGGTAGCAGTTGGCCGTAAGCCTTATACGGATGGGCTGAATCTTCAAGCAGTGGGCCTTGGCACGGATGAGCGCGGACGCATCGCAGTGAACGACCATTTACAAACATCCGTTGCGCATATCTATGCAATAGGCGACGTCGTCCGTGGCGCCATGTTAGCACACAAAGCGGAAGAGGAAGGGGTAGCCGTTGCAGAGCATCTAGCAGGCCAAAAACCGCACATTGATTACAACCTTGTACCGAACATTGTCTACACCTGGCCAGAAGTTGCGGGTGTAGGCCAAACAGAAGCGCAGTTGAAAGACAGTGGCCGTGCGTACAAAGTTGGTTCATTCCCTATGCGTGCTTTGGGCCGTGCGCGTGCTTCTATGGATTTGGATGGCATGGTAAAAATCTTGGCGGATGCCCAAACGGATGAAGTCTTGGGCGTGCATATGGTGGCAGCCCGGGCGGCCGATTTGATCATGGAGGCTGTCGTTGCCATGGAATTCCGTGCTTCTGCAGAAGATATTGCCCGTATTTGTCACGGTCACCCAACCTATACTGAGGCGATCAAAGAGGCGGCTCTCGACGCAACGGGTAAACGCGCCATACACGCGTAAGATGGGCTATACGGCGCAGGTTTTAGACGCTGCGCCCGCTGAGGTTCAGACGGGCTTGCGCCGGCTTGCCCATACCTTTTCTCATTTTGCCTTTTTAGAGACGGGTCGTGCCCTCGGGGCCTTCTGTGAACCCTTAGATCGCTATTCTTGGCTGGCAGCGGGGGGTTGTAAGCGCTTGCACCGGATGCACGAGGCCGACGCTGAGGGTTGGACCGCATTTTGTGCAGCATGGCGCGCAAAACCAACCTGGTTATTTGGTGTGCTCGGCTATGAGCTAAAAAACGTGCTAGAACCGACGGCTCTGAGTCGTCATGCAAAAGCAGAAGAGGACACGCCCGATCTAGAGTTTTTTGAACCCGAGTGGGTGGTCACGTGTCAAGGGAATGAACTCACCCTACATTTTGCGCAGGATACGCAAAATGCTGCACAATGGTGGTATGGAATGCAGCAAAAACGCACCTCAGATGTTGCCCTACCCTTCGATAAAAAAGGACCTACCCTCCGTGCCGCATGGCAGGCGTCAGATTATGAAGCACATGCACAGACCCTGTTGGACCATTGTTATCGAGGCGACCTGTATGAGGTCAATCTTTGTGCGAGGTGGAAAGCAAAGGCGGTAGTGGACCCTATGGGCGTATACCGCGCCCTTCAGGAACGGACCGATGCCCCTATGGCAGGGGTCTATCATTCACCTTCTGGTTGGTTGCTTTCGGGTTCGCCAGAACGTTATTTAACCATCCGAAAAGAAGGGGATAAGCGAAGGGTGTACAGTCAGCCTATCAAAGGAACAGCGTCCATTGAATTGCCGGCTAATGCCTTAAGGCAAAGCGAGAAAGAATGTGCCGAAAACACCATGATTGTGGATTTGGTGCGCAATGACCTTTCTCGCGTGGCCATTAAAGGGAGCGTGACGGTGCCCCGATATCTTGAGGTGCGCACCCTACCCACGGTACATCACATGGTCAGCACGGTTTGTGCAGATCTAACGCCAGAGGCAGATTGGCTCAGTGCGGTGCAGGCCAGCTTCCCGATGGGAAGCATGACGGGCGCACCCAAAATCCGCGCCATGCAAAGAATAGACGAAGAAGAAACGGCTCGCCGCGGTTGGTACTCTGGTGCCTTGGGCTATGTGCAGCCCAATGGAGAATGTGATTTCAATGTTGTCATCCGTAGCCTGATCCACCATGGACAAACATGGCATGGTTGGGCGGGATCTGCCCTCACCGTCTTGGCAGATCCAAAGGCAGAATGGGAAGAACTGCAATTGAAAATGAAGGCCCCCATTGCCGCGCTTGAAAATCCTTGGGAAGCATGAAGACCACAGCATTAGAAAAAGAAGTCAAGCAGTTTCTGGCAGAAAACGCACCAGATGCAACTTCTTTTTTACTCCTCTGCTCTGGAGGCCAAGACTCTATGGTTTTGGCGGATACCTTGTTTCGTTTAGGCTATGCATTTCATCTCCTCCATGTCAACTACGGATTGCGCGGCGCAGCATCGGATGCGGATCAACAGCTCGTCCAAATGTGGGCACAGGAGCGCGCTATCCCATGCCATATAGAAAGGGCACCTTCCAATTTTAAAGATGCAGCAGATCTCCAAGCCCGTGCGCGAACCTTGCGGTATGATGCCGCGAAACGCTATAGGGCAAAAGGCAAGCACGATGCCATTATTCTAGCCCACCATGCAAATGATGCCGCAGAAACCTTTCTTTTTCATGCGGCCCGAGGCACAGGGCTGGATGGATTGGTGGCTTTATCGCCGGTTCAAGGAAATGTGATGCGACCCTTTTGGGCGGTTCCCAAAGAAAAAATCGACCAACAGGCACAATCCTTCCACATTCCATGGCGCGAGGATGAAAGCAACGCAACAGATGCTTATACACGCAACTATATTCGGCACCATGTGGTGCCGCCTTTAGTCGCTGCAGTGCCTCAAGCCTCGGCGGGATTGCATACAACCTTAAAGAATTTGAGAGAATTACAAGCCTTTGTAGACACTTCTATTCGACGCGAAAGGGTCCTATATGAAGGCCGTTCTAAAGCGATTCCTGGGGCGTATGTGATCTACCGAGATGTGCTGAATCACCCGCATTCTGCCCTCATATTATGGTACATCCTTCGGGACCGTGGGGCCTTTGATATTGAGGCAGTGCGTGCCTTGGCAAACTCCCAAGTTGGGGCCATGTTGGAGCGCGATGGCTGGCAAATGTGGGCAGATCGGGAAGGTTTGTTATTGTTGCCTGATAGCACAATACCCACGATCACTCCGTGTATATCCGTCACACAAAAGACGCAAAAAATAGAGGGTCCCTTCTGGGATGGAACCCAATGGTGTGTAGCAAAGCGTTGGAACATCCATGTGGAAAATGCAAAAACCATGCTCAATCTTGGATCGCTGAGGGCTCCTGTGATGGCGATTTCGCGCGAAACAGAATGGGTTTGGCGGGCTTGGCAAGAAGGCGATTTTATGTATCCATTAGGAATGACTGGCCGGAAAAAGGTGTCGGATATCCTGACAGAAGCCAAAGTTCCTGCGGCCTTGCGAAAGGTGATTTACGTCTTGGCTAAAAGTCAATCTTCAGGAGAAGTATACTGGGTTCCAGGTGCGCGCCTGTCTCGCCTGATAGCGGTGTCGGACCAAACAACGGGGATATGCCGATGGACAGAAGATGATTAGGCGGCGTAGAAGGGTTATTTTTGTTCTATGAAGACAGCGATTCGCTTTATGTTGGCCGCCTTTTGGTTCGCCCTCCCCACGCTCCTCCCAGCGCAGATCATTGAACCCGTTTCATGGAAAACATCTGTTAAGCGGGCCGATGACGGCAGCGTACAACTCATTGCAGATGCCCGTATTGAGGGCACATGGCATATGTATTCGCGCACTTCCGGTGATGACGGCCCTATCCCAACCGCCTTTGCCTTTACGCCTAACCCTAGGCTGACCCTTCAGGGCGAATGGAGTGAGCCGAAGCCACACACCGAATTCAGCAAGCAGTTCAATAGGGACCTTGCGTACTTTGAAAAACAGGCGCGTTTTGTGCAAAAGGCCACTGTCGAAGGGCTCGCTGCCCTCACTATCGTAGCTGAGGTTTCTTTCCAAGTCTGTAATGATGAAATGTGCCTCTTCCCTGAGTACATCCCCTTGACCTTCAAGATTCCGGCAGGTAAAAATGCTGCCTCTGCGGATGAAGGGGGTATGCCCACCGAAGAACAAATGGTTGCAGATGGTTCCGAAGCTTCGAAAGAACGCACGATGAGCGAAAGCGATGCAATAGCGGCAGTCAACAGCCCCGTAGACCAGTCGCCCATTCCCCCCGCTGATGAAACGGTCATGACCCAAGGCACTTGGTCCATCTTTTTAGAAGGCATGGGATGGGGCTTCTTGGCGCTTGTTATGCCGTGCATCTTCCCTATGATTCCGCTCACGGTAAGCTTCTTCCTAAAGCAAAGCAAGACGCGTGCGGAAGGGGTCACCAAGGCTTTTACCTATGGCGTGAGCATTAATGTGATTTACGTAGCCTTGGGCTTGCTGATCACGTTGATTGCGGGACCGGATGCGTTGAATGCGATGGCCACAAATCCATGGTTTAACTTATTCTTCTTTGCCCTATTTGTCATTTTTGCGATTAGTTTCTTTGGTGCTTTTGAAATCACCTTACCAAGCAAATGGGTAGATGGAACAGATAATCTCTCCCAGCGTGGTGGATTGATAGGCATCTTCTTTATGGCCTTCACTTTGGCCTTAGTGTCCTTTAGTTGCACGGGTCCTTTGATTGGATCCCTACTCGTTCGTGCGAGCCAAACAGGTGAATTGCTCGGCCCAGCTCTAGGTATGTTCGGGTTCTCCTTCGCTTTGAGCTTGCCCTTTATGCTATTTGCAGCCTTCCCAGGTTGGTTGCAGTCACTGCCTAAATCAGGTGGCTGGATGAATACGGTCAAAGTCGTTTTGGGTTTCTTAGAACTGGCCTTTGCCATGAAATTTTTGTCCACGGCCGACATGGCATGGCAAGCGCATTGGATCAACCGTGAACTCTTTTTGGCTATCTGGACGGGCCTTTCCTTTATGATTGCCCTCTATCTTTTTGGGGCCTTCAGAATGCCCCATGACGACAAAGTAGAAACCCTCAGTGTGCCCCGCATGCTCTTTGGTACTTCGTTCTTCATCCTGGCCTTTTATCTATTGCCTGGCACATTTGGCGCACCTGTTCGCTTGGTGGCTGGGTTTCCACCGCCAGCGCATTATGCCGAATCTCCGGGTGGCGCTTATTTGGGTGGTGCGTCCGCAGAAATTGTTTCTGGGTATACGGGTACGGCTTGCCCTGAAGGCTTGCCCTGCTTCAATACGTTAGATGAGGCAAAAGCCTACGCCAAGCAAGTCAATAAGCCGATTATGCTAGATTTTACCGGTTGGGGTTGTGTCAACTGCCGTAAGATGGAGGAGCAAGTGTGGATAGATGCAGGCGTGCATGCTTTATTGGCTGAAGAAGTCGTCCTAGTCTCCTTGTATGTGGATGAATTTGTCGAACTGCCCGCGGAAGAGCAATACACTAATGCAGCAGGTCGTAGCATCAAACGCGTGGGTCAGAAGTGGAGTGATTTCCAGGCAATTACCTTTGCGGCCAATGCTCAGCCCTATTATGTCATCATCGATCCGCATGGTGACTGGACGCCCTTAAATGGCCATGCTGCTTGGGATCCTGATGTTGCCAAGTTCAGGCAATGGCTGAAAGAGGGGGTAGCAGAATTCCACAAGCGCCATTAGGATGCCACTCTCTGCTCGATGGGCGATTTCCTTCTATCAAGATGCGATTGCGGACTATCATGCTCAATCCGATCTAGATGCGGTTTGTCCAAAACCTTCTTTGGCGGATTCGCTCTCTGAAGATTTCTATGCTAAAGCGTGGATTGACACCGTGCAATGGCATTTGGAAGATGAAATCCGTCGCTCCGACCTCAGCGGTGAAAAGGTACTGACCCTAAAGCGTCGTATAGATGCCCTAAACCAGGCGCGAACAGATGCAGTGGAGCATCTGGACAAAGCATTGCAAAAACGTTTATCCCCCTCATCGCTCGTCAAGGATACGGAAGCAAGGACCGAATCACTCGGTTGGGCATTAGATCGTTTGTGCATCCTTCAACTCAAACGTTACCACATGAAAATAGAAGTGGAACGCTCAGAGGGAGATTATGCAAAGGCTGCACAGCGTTATGCAGTTCTGGAGGCCCAAAACACAGAACTTTCAGAGGCCATTGATATCCTGATCGAGGACCTTCAAACAGGAAAAGTCCGCTATCAACTCTATGCGCAGCATAAGCTCTACAATGACCCGGACACGAATCCTGCACTCTACGGCGTTAAGTAGGTTATGCAGAATCAAAGGATTGCCGTCGTGCGTTTTTCAGCCCTTGGCGATGTGCTCCTTTTATGGCCTGTTATAGAGGCTGTGGCCAATGCATATCCGTCTGTTCGGTTGACCTTTTTTACGCGTCCCCGTTTTTTGGTGCATTTACCCGAGCATCCGCAAATTGAAAAGGTGGGTCTAGATGTCGACAAGACCTATGGCAACCCTTTTTCTTTGCAACTATTTTGGTGGGGATGGCTGCGCAGTTCTTACCCCGTGGCATGGGTAGATGCGCATTCGCATATGCGGACGAGGATGGGCACTTGGTTAGCTGCTCGATTCGGTGCCCAGATTGGACGACTGCAGAAGCATCGCGGCGCTAGAAAAGCATATTTGCGTCGTGAGAGGTCTTCTCTTCCCCCCGTACAGTCAAGTTACGCAGAAGCTTTTGCTGAAGCAGGATTCCCGATTTCATGGCCGGTTAGTAGGCAGGTGACACCGCGTAACATGAGTACCAATCTGCTATTGGCACCCTTTGCCGCGCATGCAAGTAAACGCTGGAATTTAGAAGATGCGTATACACTGGCCACTTGGTGGAAAGGATGTGGCGGAACGGTTACCTTGATGGGACAAGAAGAGGAAGTGGCCACATGGCAAGGCCCTGAAGTCCTTTATTCTAGCCCAGCGCAAGAGGCGCAGATTTGGCCATCAGCGGCAGTTGCCGTGGTCATGGATTCCGCTAACCAACATCTGGCTGCGCTCTATCAAACGCCCTGTGTGACGCTCTGGATGGGAACTTCGCCGGAAGCAGGGTTTGTTCCCTATAATTCGAGCCCAGCGCAGCATCTGGTGCCGTATGGACTTACCTGCGCTCCTTGCAGCATTTATGGAACATCCACCTGTTCACGTGGTGATTTTGCCTGTCGAGATCACTCAATAGAAGCGGTAAAGAAGGCGATTCAACAGGTTGCCCAGACTGGATTGGTTTTGTCAAAAAAGTAGGCCAGACAAAATATTTGCCGTTTTTACCATGGCGCGACCGCTTGACCCTGCGCAGAGGAACACCTTGCTGCCATGGTACAGGATCTCTTTACATTTTCTCCTGCCGATGGGCAATCGGTGGCCCTTCAAGTGGGGGTGCATCCTGGTTATTCCTTTCAATGGACGGGCCGGCGTCAACCGCAGTCTCGTGAGATTCCACAAAGGCTGCATGCCGCTTTTCGGTCATTTGGATGGCGCTGGCCGGGCAAGCGTATTACGGTATTAGCCAAGCCAGAACAAGGTCAGCCATTGGGAAGCTATGCGGATGTTGCGCTTGCTATCGGGGTGTTGATAGGGTCAAATCAATGGACACTACAGGACACGAGAAGATTTTGGGCGCTGGGACAATTGGATCTTCGCGGGCATATTCATGTGCCAGTAGGAATGGAAGTACCTCGTATTTTGATCGATGTCTCGCTGATCTACTTTGTTCCATTGGTATGGAAACATGCCTTTGCCGATATTCCAGAAGTTGTTGGGGTCAGTAATCTAGCTGAAATTTTTGCATACCTGTCCGATGGCCAAAGATTTGATGCTGCGGTCGGCCGGAACGCATCTAAGCCTCCATTCCTGCCCATGCGGTTAAGCGCGCTGTTGCAATTTCAACTCCAGGTTTTGACTGCGGGCCGTCACCCTGCCTTTTTTGTAGGTCCACCTGGGACGGGTAAAACGGAGTTGGCCCGCGCAATATGGCAAATGACCATGCATGTAGAAGGACCCATTCCTTTCGTAGAACCTGTTCCTCCGAATAGTCCGCGTATCCAAATAGCGCGTTGGATACAACAGGCCCACGGGGGGGTCCTTTTCCTAGATGAGATAGGAGAGTGGCCCATTCGTGCTTTAGAATCCCTTAGAAAGCCCTTAGAGGAGGCGCTCTCCGATGTGCATGTTTTGGCCGCTAGCAATCCTTGTCCTTGTGGATTCTCGGGCCACAGCACCCTGATGTGCCAATGTACTCCTTCAAGGGCTTTGGCTTACCAACGCAGATTTTCGGCACCCTGGTTAGATCGATTTCACCTATGTGCACAAGTGCAAAGTGACGCAGAGGACCCTTGGGTTGAATGGGAACAAATTTTATTTCAAGTGCGCCATGCAAGCCAATTACAACTGGCCCGAAATGGGACGTATAATGCTAGGCTAAAAGGCGAGGCCTTATGGAAGGATATTTCAGCAAAAAAGGAAGCCTTTGAGATCCTTCGATCTTGGCAAAAAAGTGCTGGAATGGCGGAACGATCAGCCCAGTCCGTTCTGCGTGTTGCCCGCACAGTCGCCGATTTAGAAGGAAAGGTGTGGGTGCATGAGCGGCATATGCAAACCGCTATCGGAATGCATTGGTCTAGTCAAGGTCTTATTTCCACGTTCGGTCCCTTGGATCTGGGGGATTCTTGGACCACATCAAAGGACCCTCACAGCCTGCCACCTCAATGATGACGGCTGTAGGACTGCCAAAATACGTGAGGAGTTTTGTCCGCCAATCTCGATAGTCCGTCACATTGAATTGGGCACAGGGATGCGTCATGACCGTGATCGTGGTGCCATCAATGACCACGATGCTCGGGTCTACGTGTGGAACGGTGCGCGTATCCCGCCCGGGACGAATGGCCGAACCATCTAAAAAGTCCGGCAACCAGCGCTTCATGGCCCAATTCAAGTCATCTATACCACCAAATTGAAACACGTGAATAAACACATCATATTTTACGTTGCGCTCAAGGTTATCCAGTTTTCGCTCAAGGCCTTCTAGCTTAAAGTCCGTGCGGTATTCAGGGGTCTCATTTTCTAATGCACCAAGAGATTCTCCCCCAAGGTTTAGCGTCTTTACCTTGAAAGTTTCAGATAGATCTCCCTGAAAGGCGTCAATGCGTTGAACAAGGTCATTGTTTTGCGCGGAAAGGGCAAAAGGAAAAAGCAGAAGAAAGAGACATCTTTTCATAGGAAAAAGGTACGCCAAAGCTGCTTCCCATTACATTTGTGCTATGCGCCGCATACTCCTCTTGATTTTGACCATCCTAGCCACAGGTCTCCATGCCCAGGTGGTGAATGTGGAAGCCATGCGTGGTCTTACCGGTAACGAACCTGGTACGCACGGCGTTTTAGATGGGAGCTTTTATTTTGGCGGCACGCAGGCCATGCTTTTGCGCTTGAGCACCTCTGCCAATTTTCGCAAAACGGTGGGCAAGGAGTCTTACTATGGAATATTTAATGGAAACCTTTCAACACGGGTAGGAGGGGATGCTATCCTGTTTGAGCAAAATGGGTTTGTTCATGGCCGCTATAATATTGAGCTCGATGACCGTTGGACAGGTGAGCTCTTTTTTCAATGGCAGTCCAACAAGCCCATGCGTATTGCACAACGATTCAACTATGGCGGTGGCCCTAGGTTTCAGGCCATCAATACTAAGTCGGTCAACTTTTTTCTTAGCCCGTTGGTGATGTATGAGTTAGACATTGAGTCTGTTACGGGGGTGTTTGAATCCGTCTTGCGGATGAGCACCTATATGAGTTTGGATTTGCTATTAAAAGAAAAGTACCGATGGAATACGATTGCGTATTATCAGCCGCAAATCCTGGAATGGGATGACGTTCGGGTGGTGATCAACAGTCGGTTTAGTACCCCGATTTCCCCGCGTTTAAATCTAACGGTCTCAGGGAATTTAAATTATGACGCATACCCTGCTGGGACGGATGTTCCCAATTTCACCTATGGGGTGAATTCAGGTATCAGCTGGCGCTTTTAGCGCAAGGCATCAGCCACCACAAAGGTGGAGCCGCCAATATAGATTCGATCCTGCTCTGTTGCATTCATTTGCGCTGCCTTCCACGCTTCATGTACATCTGAAAAAGATTCCCCTCTTAAGCCCAAAGCAGCACCGGCTAACCGAAGCCGTTCAGCCGCCAAGGCTCTTTGAATAGAAGGTGCGCAGAAATAATAATGGGCTTCTTTGGGCAGACAGGCGAGTGCGGCGGCAATGTCCTTATCCCCTACCATCCCGATGACAATATGCATGGCGCCCTCTCCTATGGAGACAAACTGCGCCATGGCGGCCCGCAACCCATGGGGGTTGTGGGCAGTATCCAACACGGTGAAAGGCGACTCATGGACAACCTGCCAACGACCTTGTAAACCCGTATTGGGGATTACATGGGCCATTCCTCTGCGTCTTGCTGCTGCATCTACAAGAAAGGAAGTTTGTGCGTCAAGCATGCAGAGGGCCATCTGTTGGTTGTCCTTTTGGTAGTCGCCTAATAGATCGGATGGGAGGGCCTCATGAGGTGTGGCTGGTACCCAATGAACGGGTGCTTGTGCGGCGTTTGCTACCTCCAGAAAAACAGGCTCTGTTTCTTGATCACGGATCCCAATAACGGCAGGAATGCCTTTTTTAAAGATGCCGGCTTTTTCTCGGGCAATAGCAGCACGCGTGTCACCCAAGTAAAGCTGATGATCTAAGTCAATACTTGTCACGCCTGTCACAATCGAGTGTACAACATTGGTACTGTCAAGTCGCCCGCCTAAACCCACTTCAATAACGGCTACATCCACCTTTGCCTCAGCAAAGGCACAAAAAGCCATGCCTACACTCATTTCAAAGAAACTCAGTTTGCGCGCAAGGAGTTCGGTCTTCCATTTGTCCACAAACTCGGTAACGGATGCTTCTGAAATGAGCTGGCCGTTGAGGCGGATGCGTTCTCTATAATCGACTAAATGGGGTGAGGTATAAAGGCCAACCCGGTATCCGGCTTCTTGCAAGCAACTTGCAAGCATGTGTGAAGTGGACCCTTTTCCATTGGTCCCCGCTACATGAAAGACGGGGAAAGCTCGTTCTGGATTTCCAAGAAGAGACATGAACGAAATGGTCTTGCTCAGGTCAAGTTTATAGCTTGGGGATGCCCCCTGGTGTTGAAACACCGGGAGTTGGGCATACAGCCAATCCAGTGTCTCTTGGTAATGGTTCACGTTCGGCTAAAGCGGTAGCGGATCGTGCCCATCTGGAGGTCTGTTGCTGAGGGTTCGCCCTCCCATCGGGTCTTTCTTGCAGCTTCTTCAGCGCGGGCAATCAAACAGGGCTGCGAAGTAGTAGAGCCGGTTACGCCGCCTTCTACACGTTGCACCACCCCATTGCGGTTTACCCAGATGCGCACCACGACTACCCCCTCTCCTTCACAATCATATACAGGCTTTGGGCGGTCGAGTGCACGGCGACTGCCGAGTTGATAATCCCCCGTATTCCCCGTTCCGCCATTCCCTAAGCCATTCCCTTGCAGGTCACCATTAGGCTTGCCTTGGTCTCCACTGCCCGCAGTCGAACCTTGTCCAGAGCCTGTTCCGGGATTACTGCTTGCATTGGTAAAGCCTCCCTTTAATCGATTGCTCAAGGCATCGTCGACTTTGGGTTTTTCCGGCTCTTGCGGCTTTTTGGTTTCCTTTGGCGTGTCGGGGGTGGTCGTTTTAGGCTTTTCCTTCGGCGTATCGGGCAGGGCCACTGCATCCACAAGATCTTGTGTTACCGCAGATTCTGTGGCTTCGTACGTGGATGTGCTTGGGGTGCTTGCCGCCTCAGCGGGTGCTGCAGCGCTTTCGCCCAAGCCGTCTTCTTCGTAGCCAAAGTTCACCGGGATTCCCATTTCTGGAGGTGGGTTCTGGTAGGTCATGCCCACAAAGGCAAAAAAGAGCAAAAGCAAGGCATGCGCCGTCAGGGTGGTTACCCAGCCGCGTCGTGTGTCTTTCTTATCTTGTTCTTCTTGCGAATACATCACGATTCCCTCTTTAGGTTGGGTCGGTAGCAAGGACCATTTTTATTCGGTTGCGATAGGCAATGTCCATAATACGGACTGTTTCTTCCGTCGGAACTTTGCCATCAACTCTAAGAATAATCACGGCCTCGGGGTCACTCGCGGCGCCCTCTAGAATGGCCATTTCCAGATTTGCTGGATCGACCAAATGAGCATTGACGGATACTTGCAATGCTGGATTGATGGTGACGGTCACCGTTGATTTTTTGACGGTTTGGGCCTTGCTCTTAGGTAAAATGACATCTAAAGCGCTAGTGGTAACCAACGTGGAGGTTAACATAAAAAAGATGAGCAAAAGAAAGACCATGTCCGTCATGGAAGACATGTTAAATTCGGCGGATACCTTGTTGCGGTTTCGTAAATTCATCTTGCGCAGATCAAACGGGTTCGTCCAAAAGATCCAAGAATTCCGTGCTAGAGGTTTCCATCATGTAAATGACAGATTCCACACGCGTAACAAGGAAGTTGTAGCCAAAATACGCGAAGATACCTACGACGAGTCCAGCTGCCGTGGTGGTCATAGCTACGTAAATGCCTTCAGCGAGCATGTCAATCTGCACGCCACCGCCTGCATTCGCCATCTCTTGGAAGGCTAAAATCATTCCGATCACCGTTCCCAGCAGGCCCAACATGGGGGCGCCACCCGCAATGGTTGCCAAGTAGGGAAGATTGCGTTCTAGTCGTTGAATCTCCAATTTCCCCTGGTTTTCAATCGAAGCAGAAATGTCTTGCAAAGGCTTGCCTATGCGGGTAAGTCCTTTTAAAATCATCCGAGCAACCGGGCTATTTGAGCGCTCACAAAGATTGATGGCCGATTGAACATTACCGGAGGCGACGTGGTCCTTGATGTCCTTCATGAACTGCGGGTCTATCGTATTCGCCTGCTTTAAGGCAGATATACGGTTGACGAAGATGTACACCATGGCCACGGACAAAAGCACCATGAGGCCCATAATAATCTGGCCGCCGATGCCACCAGAGAGCATCAAATCCATGATGCTCAGGGTCTCTTGCGTGATGGGTTCTGCGCCAGGGATAGCGGTGGCGGCATTACCGGGGAGTTCGATTTGTAAAAAAGACAGAAGCATGTCAGAGGATGTTTAGAGTATAACGGTAAAGAAACAAATTTGGTGCCGAAGGTTTCGTTACACAAAATAAATGTGCTGTAGGATGTATGCGCCAATTCCGGCTACATAGCCAATCAAGGCCAAAAAGCTAATCTTCTTGATGTACCAACCAAAAGGAATGCGTTCCAGGCCCATCACAGCAACGCCTGATGCAGAGCCAATAATAAGCAAGGAGCCACCGGTGCCCGCGCAATAGGCGAGGAATTCCCAAAACAAACCATCTTGTTGAAAATAAGGCGTGGCGTCAATATCATACATCCCCATGGAGGCAGCAACCAAAGGCACATTGTCCACAATGGATGAGAGCACACCAATAATAGAGCCTATGATGTAAATGCCCCGATCTGAATCCGTCCCGATGCTCTTGTCTAGTGCCGTTGCTAGGTCCGTTAGGTGTCCAGCGGTCTGCAAGCTTGCTACGGCTAATAGAATCCCTAGGAAAAACAGGACAGAGGGGGTGTCTACTTTGCGCAGAACGCCCAATACGCCGATTTGACGGCGAACGGAAGGGGACTTGCTTCGGTGCATGGTATCGGTAATGATCCACAAGGCGCCCAAACTAAACATCATGCCCATGAAGGGAGGGAGATGCGTAACCGTTTTAAATACCGGGACAAATAGAAGCCCGGCTACACCCGCAAAGAGGACGGTGACTTGTTCTGACCGGCTAATGGAATGCTCGCCTTCTTTATGCGGTTCGGCGTCGGGTCGAATAACCTCTCCTTTCAAGGTGAAGGTGAGATAGAGGAGGGGCGCGAGCAAGCAAAAAACCGACGGGACAATCAAATAGGCAATGATATTCGCAGCAGAAATCTGCCCACCAATCCAGAGCATTGTGGTGGTTATATCCCCAATAGGCGAAAATGCACCACCTGCATTAGCCGCGATGATCACTATACCGGCAAATAGCCAGCGTATAGGCTGGTCCTTGATGAGTTTGCGGAGCAAGGAAATCATCACGATAGAGGTCGTTAAATTGTCTAATATGGCTGAAAAGAAGAAGGTCAATAGGGCAATGGTCCAAAGAAGTACGCGCAAACTTTTGGTTTGAATGCGGTCTGTAATCACCGAAAATCCCTCATGCGCATCCACTACCTCAACAATGGTCATGGCGCCCAGCAAGAAAAAGAGGATGCCCGAAATCTCACTCAAATGCTCTAAAAGCTGATGTTCAGCATTTTGCACTTCGGCCCCACCGAAAACGTAGATTGTCCAACAAGCTACCCCTGTCACCAAGGCTGCTGCGGCTTTGTCAATTTTTAAACTGTGTTCAAAAGCAATAGCAGCATATCCGAGGACAAAAACGGCAATCATGAGCATGTACATGGGCAGTGGAGCTGTTAGAGTTGGTTCGTAAATGTAGGGGGGAATGGTGGTTCTACCATGACCGCTCATGGTTCCTATACATAGATGATGCCATCGCATCCATCTTCACGGGACCCTGTCACCGAGGACCACACATTGGTCTCTCCGCGAAGGCGAAGTAATCCTAGAAAAGCAAAACAAATGGCTTCTTTGAAATCTCGCTCAACGGCCGTTGGGATAACGACTTTTCTACCTGACCCTATCCTAATTTTTGCGATCAGGAAGTCATTGAGTGCGCCGCCTCCTGTCGCTAGAATGGTGCCTAATGGCGCATCTTGTATGCCATGGCAGATGGCCCATGCAGCATGTGTGGTAGCTGTGGCGAGTGCCGTCTGATCTGTCAGTGATGCAAAATGGGGCAAAACCACCTGTTCTACCCACTCACGCCCAAGGCTTTTCGGGAAGGATTGCGCATAAAAAGGCAATTGACGTAGCGTCTCTAAAGTGGCGGTATCTGCTGTCCATTTTTGGGCATTTTGTCCGCCTGGATCAAAGGGTATTCCTAGGCGTTGCGCAAAATGATTGATCAAAAGATTGGCAGGTCCCAGGTCACCCGCTCTCCTTTGACCCTCTATGTCCCAACTGGCGTTTGAAAATCCGCCTATATTCAGGCAAATAGGGTATTCGGAATACAAGCAGGCATCGGCTAAAGGCACCAAGGGAGCGCCTTGTCCGCCACGGGCCACATCTGCGACACGAAAATCGCAGACCACCGGGATTCCATGAAAGCCATCTGCCAAATGTGGATCATTGCCTATTTGCACGGTTAAACCCTGGTCCGGAAGATGGGTAACCGTATGCCCATGGCTAGCGATCGCGTCAACGTGCACATCCTCTAGGAAGGCATGTAATTGCGCATTGAGCCACGTGGTATAGGCAGCAGAGATACCCTTTTGCACTTGGGTGGGCTGATCATAGGCAGCTGAAAGCTCGGCAGCCCATGGGGTTCCTTCATAGGCGATGCACGTATGTTTTACCACTGAATAGCGCCATCTAGTGCCAGAGGTCGCTGGGGTGAAGGAGACTAAAGCGAGGTCTAAGCCGTCCAATGAGGTGCCGGACATGGCGCCTGCAACATAAAAAGGCCCGGGGCCTTGAAAGTGCTTGAGTCCTTCCGCGTAATGAGAATAGTTGGCCATGTCCAGGATGCCCCTTCCATTTGAATACATCGGGGATATCAAAGGTGGGGACATCTCGCCGTAAATTTGCTGGAGATTAGAAAACCACCTTGAAGATGCATTTTGAATTGACCGAAGAGCACACGATGATCCGCGATGCGGCCCGTGATTTTGCCCGTACTGAACTTTTGCCAGGCGTTATAGAGCGCGACAATGGTCAGGTATTTCCAGCCGAAGCCGTACGCAAAATGGGAAAATTGGGCTTTTTAGGTATGATGACTTCGCCTGAATTTGGCGGCGGAGGTATGGATACACTCAGCTACGTCTTGGCCATGGAAGAAATTTCCAAAATTGATGCATCTGCCTCGGTTATCATGAGTGTAAACAATTCGCTTGTATGTTGGGGATTAGAGAAGTTTGGTAACCAGGCACAAAAAGAAAAATATTTGAAGCCCCTGGCTTCGGGTGAGATCATTGGCGCCTTTTGTTTGAGCGAGCCCGAGGCAGGTTCAGATGCAACAAGCCAGCACACCACCGCGGTCGACATGGGAGACCACTACCTTCTGAACGGCACCAAAAACTGGATTACGAATGGGGGAACGGCCAGTGTCTACCTGGTCATGGCCCAAACCGATGTAGCCAAAGGTCACCGTGGAATCAATTGCTTGATTGTCGAAAAAGGGCAAGAAGGTTTTATGGTCGGCAAGAAAGAAGACAAATTGGGTATTCGCGGCAGTGACACCCATTCTTTGATGTTTACGGATGTGAAGGTGCCCAAAAAAAACCGCATTGGCGACGATGGATTTGGCTTCAAATTCGCTATGAAGACCCTTTCAGGTGGCCGAATTGGTATCGCAGCGCAAGCCTTAGGAATTGCTTCAGGTGCCCTGGAGTTTGCCGCTAAATATGCTACAGTGCGCATAGCATTTGGCAAGACGATAGGCCAACATCAAGCCATTGCCTTCAAGCTTGCCGATATGGCAACCAAAATTGAAGCGGCCCGACTATTGGTCCTCAAGGCGGCATGGCTCAAGGATCAAGGTCAAAACTTTGACACAGAATCGGCTATGGCCAAGTTGTTTGCCTCAGAAGTGGCCATGGAGGCTACGATAGAAGCCGTTCAAATCCATGGAGGGTATGGTTTTGTGAAAGAATACCACGTAGAGCGCTTGATGCGGGATGCCAAAATCACCCAGATTTATGAAGGCACGAGTGAGATTCAACGCATTGTGATATCGCGTGCCATCCTAGATGAGTACGCAAGCATGTAATTCATTGCACAGGTAAAAACAAAAAGCGCGGCTATGAGGCCGCGCTTTTTTTATGTTTAAACACAAGGGAATTACTTTGCTTCTTCCTCGCTGGGCTTTTCTAATTTGTTCAAATATTCAGCGAGCTTGCCGGTCAAGTCAAGGGTCTCACTACCGTAAAGCAAGTTAGACTCATAGATGAAGACCATGTCAAGGCCTAAATCTTCTTGCATTTGCGCGATAGCAATGTCAACCTGCTCTTTTACCAATGCGTTCATTTTGGCTTCTTCTTGCGCCAGTTCGCCACTGCGCTGTTGCTCGAGGGCTTGATATGCTTGGTTTACACGCTGAAAGTCCATCTGGGCGCGCTCCAATTCAATTTTGGATAAATTGGGTGCGGCCTTTTGGAGTACTTCATACTCTGCTTGCAAGTTTTGTTGGCTACGGATGAGTTCAGCCTCCATCTTTTTGGCCGTTGATTCAAATGTTGCCACCAATTCTGTGTGGTAGGTATACAACTGAGTCAAAGAGTCTAATCGGACGTAACCCATGTTGAGTCCATCTGCAGAACCAGCACCTCCGCCGTTCTTGCTGCATGACGCGGCCATCAAAAGGGCGGCGCTTGCCAATAAAAGTGTTTTCACCGTTTTCATGTCGCCGAAAATAATCAAAAGAGTCGGTCTATCGTCTCTTGAATGAACGAATCGGATGCATTTTCTGCTAAAGTGACCTGTAAAGCAGGATGGCGTTCCATTTCACGGCCAATGGCGATTTGCGCTTCGGGGTTGCGTGCCCAGGCTCTGCGTGCAATACCGTTGTTGACATCATAGAAAAGCATGGAAGAAAGGCGCCGTTGTGCATCGGCACTTCCGTCTAAATACATTCCGAAGCCGCCATTGATGACTTCACCCCAACCGACTCCGCCGCCGTTGTGAAGGCTCACCCACGTAGCCCCGCGGAAACTGTCTCCAATGGCATTGTGCACTGCCATATCAGCGGTGAAGCGGGATCCATCATAAATATTTGACGTTTCGCGGTATGGCGAGTCGGTGCCACTGACGTCATGGTGGTCTCGGCCCAAGACGATGGGTCCAATTTGCCCAAGGGCAATGGCCGTATTGAAGGCCGTGGCGATGGCTATGCGTCCTACGCTGTCGGCATAGAGAATGCGTGCCTGTGAACCTACAACCAGGCGATTTTCTTCTGCCTGCTCAATCCAGCGAATATTGTCTTCCATCTGCATCCGAATGTCTTCAGGTGCCTTCGTGGCCAAATCCCGAAGGACCGTGGCCGCAATTTCATCTGTTTGGCGTAGATCTGCAGGATCCCCGCTGGCACATACCCATCGGAAAGGTCCAAACCCATAGTCAAAGCATAAGGGCCCCAGGATGTCTTGGACATAGCTCGGATAGGCAAAGTCCAATCCATTCGTTGCCATTACATCGGCACCTGCACGACTTGATTCTAGTAAAAAGGCATTCCCGTAATCAAAGAAGTACATGCCCCGCTGGTGCAGGGCATTTACTGCTGAGACATGACGACGCAAAGTGGCTTGTACTTCGGCTTTGAATTTTTCAGGATCGTCCACCATCAAGGCATTGGCTTCCGCATAGGTATAGCCTTGCGGGTAGTAGCCGCCCGCCCAAGGGTTGTGCAAGGACGTTTGGTCACTTCCTAGGTCTATGGGCATGTTGCGGGCGACAATGCGCTCCCACAGATCTACCGCATTGCCTACAAAGGCGATAGAGAGATTTCCTCCTGCTGAATGGCTTTCCCATGCCGCATCTAAGGCCGCATCTACATCGTTAAAAAGGGCGTCAACCCATCCTTGCTGATGCCTTTTGTGGGCGGCAGCAGAATTGATTTCAGCCGTAATGCTCACCATGCCAGCAATAGAAGCGGCTTTGGGTTGTGCGCCACTCATGCCGCCCAATCCAGCCGTCACAAAAATTTTGCCTTCTAAGGGTCCCTGGGTGAACTTGCGCGCCGCATTCATCACGGTAATGGTGGTGCCGTGGACAATGCCTTGTGGTCCGATGTACATGTAGGACCCTGCAGTCATTTGGCCATACTGCGACACCCCTAGGGCATTCATGCGCTCCCAATCATCCGGAGAAGAATAGTTAGGTATGACCATCCCGTTCGTGACTACCACACGGGGGGCTTCTTTGGAGGAGGGAAAGAGGCCTTGCGGATGTCCACTGTGCATGTGCAAGGTTTGCTCTTCCGTCATGGTCGCCAAGTACTTCATGGTAAGGAGGTACTGCGCCCAATTCTGAAAGACGGATCCATTGCCGCCATAGGTGATCAATTCTTGCGGATGCTGAGCAACGGCAGGATCCAAATTGTTTTGGATCATCAGCATGATCGCCGCCGCCTGGGGGCAACTTGCAGGATAGTCTCCTATGGGCCGCGCATGTATGGCATAATCGGGCATAAAACGGTACATATAAATCCGTCCGAAGTCTTTCAGTTCTTGCGCAAATTCAGGCCCCAAGAGGGTATGCCACTTAGCCGGAAAATAACGCAAGGCATTCTTGAGGGCCAACCCTTTTTCTGCCTTGGTCAGGATATCTTTTCGGATAGGCGCGTGAGAAACAGCGGCGTCTATTCCAGGATGGGCAGGAAGTTCCTGCGGGATGCCTTCTATGAGGGAAGTAGAAAATGCGTTCATGTGCGCTTGGGGTTTATTCGCCCGAGTTTTTTATCAAAGCCATAGGGACAATGCTTGCATCCGCTTTGGCAACAATGGCCACGTTTGAGATGGTAGGCCTCCGTAAAAACCAGAAAACCTTCTGGGCTATGATAAGAATCTTCGGGGTCTAACTGTTTCATTATGGTCGGTGATTACAAAAGTCGGCCATATTTATCGATCCGTAAACCAAAGAAGCCCGAACTTTATCCTATGAGAACACGCACCCTCTTTCTATGTTTAGTTTTGCTCTGCAGTCAGCTAGCTATTGGGCAAGACCTTTCGCCTCGAAAGGCGTATGTCAACCTCTATGCAAAAATGGCTGTGAAAGAGATGAAGCGAACGGGCATTCCGGCTTCCATCACCTTGGCTCAGGGCATACTGGAGAGTGGCAATGGACAAAGTCGCTTGGCCACAGAGGGCAACAACCACTTTGGGATCAAATGTCATGAAGATTGGAAGGGCAAAACCATGTTTGTCGATGACGACAAACCGAATGAGTGCTTTCGGGTGTACCGCAATCCAGTCCAAAGTTTCAAGGATCACAGTGCGTTTTTGGCCAGCAGAAGCCGCTATGATGACTTGTTCAATCTAGATCCAAGGGACTTTAAGACATGGGCAAGTGGATTAAAAGCGGCGGGTTATGCGACCAGTCCTACTTACGCAGAAAAATTAATACGCATTATTGAAGCGGAAGAATTGTACCGCTTTGACGCCCAAGTCATCAAACCTGCTACGCGTGGAACCAAAGCGCATCCGCGGTACAAAATGACGCCAGCAGGCGCGGGTTACGTTCTCTTAGAAGAGGGTGAATCCCTAGAACAATTGGCCTTTGATTTGGGCAGAAAAACCCCACAGATCCTTCGTTTTAACGAGGTGCACATGACGTGGGATCCTGTCCCCGGTGATCGCGTGTACGTGACCCCTAAAAAGACAGATACAGCGCGAAAACTTCGCAAAATAAGCACCTGCCGTCTCGCGTCTGGTGAGGATCCATGGACCATTGCCCAACGATATGGGATAACATTGAAAAGTCTATATGACCTGAATGGGTGGCCTGTGGGGCATCAGCCCGAAGCAGGGAGCCTGATCCGAGTTCAAGGGCCAAAGCTTGCCGAACCCATTTCAGGAGCAAAGTAAGTCTCCCCGAATATCCGCCTATTTGTTTCTGGGTAGCAGGGCAGCAGCAGACCAGTAGCCTACTTTTCCCTGAGCTCGGTAGGTCAGCCCTGCCCATGGCGCAGCCGGGTTAGATTGCTTTGCCACCCACCACAATTGTCCCTCTGAAGGTTGGCTCCGCACATAGCGAATCGCCATTTGATAGTGGGCCTCAGCAGCACTGTCGCGCATATCCTGCAAATACACGATGCTTCGATTAACGGCTGCAGTATCCTCACAGCTCAAAACATAGGGACCTATGGTCTTAGCAAAAGGAAGTAGGGTAAGGGGTTTGCGCAGACCTAGGTCATTTCCTATCGTCACATCTCCCGAAGTCCGCCAATGCGGAATCTGAAGTGATTCGCCCTCAAGCAAATGCATCGTGACGCGGTGAAGGGCCTTTCGCCGACCGTAAAAGGTGCATTCTCCTTGCGCTTGGACCGCAAAGGGGTGGCCTTGAAAATTGAGATGACTGTTGACGGCAGACCATTGTGCCCACGCGAGGGCGGGTGTCATCCACCGCCATCCAGGAAAGGCACGTGCTTCCGTGCTGTCGGCAAAGGCAAGGCTTTCCGAGCGCGGAGCCGCAGTACTGATGGCAACTTTGGCCGTGCTGTCCGCGGTATAACGCACATCCCAGGCTTGGCTTCCGGGTTGTTGGAATCTCCAACTTCGCAGATCATCGGGCAAACCTTCAGAGGCAACATCTGAGGGAGGCCAGCACTGTGAGAGGGGAGAGGCACCATTCAAATCTAGGGTCACCATGGGCGAAGAGCGGAGTTGCTCTGCCAGGGAGGTATACCCAACATAGGAAGCGCCCCCCGCCTTGGCTTCTACTTGCCGGATGCCTTCTTCGGCCAAGATGTCTGTTTGGCTAAGGATCAGCCATTCGGACGTTTCCGCTAATGCCCAAGAGCCTGTGCTATCCGTCCATTCCCAAATGGTCCCTGAAGCATAATCTCGACGGTTTGGCTTCAAGTCAGTCAATAGGGAAGGATGCCATTGGGTAAAACTGCGGCGCAAGGTATAGGTCCAATGCAGTCCACCCGCACCCACAGGATGCAAGCTTAACAAGCCTTGTGTGCCTTCTTGCAAGGGCAATAAGGACAACATGGTATGCATTTCTTTTGCCAGGGGCAGGGCAAGATCATCTTCCCATGCATGCAGGACGGCATCCGCATCCGATACGGGGATCATCAGCACAGCGCGCACTGGGGTAGCCTGCAAGAGATCCAGATTGGCCACATCTTCTTGGCAGCCTGAACTTAAAATAAGCAGGCTAATAAGGATAAGATGAAAGGGGCATAAAGGGGTGCGCATTATAGTTTCAGGCGGGGTTGAGCGGGTTTCCATGTAAAACTACGACGATGAAAGGGAGTGGCGCCAAATTCCTCTAGTGCGCGGCGATGGCCCACGGAGGGATAGCCCTTGTTGCGGTCCCAGGCATATTGCGGATGGCGCGTGTGCAATGTGGCCATCCATTGATCGCGCTCTGTTTTGGCAAAAATGCTCGCAGCAGAAATAGCCTGAAAGCGCGCATCTCCTTTCACTTCACATTGGTGGTCAATCTCGGGGTAAGGCTTAAAGCGATTCCCATCGATTAAAAGGAGTGTTGGCTGCTCAGAAAGATGTTCTATGGCTCGGTGCATGGCTAAGTAGGTGGCCTGAAGGATGTTGATCTGGTCAATTTCTTCTGGACTCGCCATTCCGATGGACCAATGCCCTTTGGGCAATTGTTTTTCTAATGTTTCACGAAGCGCCTCGCGTTGCTTTTCGGTTAACTTTTTAGAATCTGTGAGACCCGGTAGCGTCAAGCCATCAGGCCAAATCACCGCGGCGGCAACAACAGGGCCTGCTAGGCAGCCTCGTCCAGCTTCGTCTACCCCTGCGGTCATGGATACAAGGATTTCCATACGACTTCTGCGGAGGATCTCCAGGTAAAGGCTTTTGCGCGATGAAGCCCTTTTTCGATCATAGGGCTTTGGTCGTTTAGGGCGATTTCTGCCAACATATGTGTCCATCTACTGGGATCCTCTGGGGGCAATAGATAGCCCGCATCAGCTACAATTTCTGGCATGCAAGAGGCATCGCTTGAAATGACGGGGCAGCCTGAAGCCATGGCCTCTATTAAGGGAATACCAAAGCCTTCAAAGTAACTTGGAAAGCAGAAGGCCGTAGCCCCGCCATAAACATGCTGCAGCGCATCTCCGTCCACATAGCCGAGGGAATGGACGCGTTGACCGGCTGCGGCAAGGGCCGCCGTCAAAGCAGGGTCCCGATGGAGGGGGCTCCCTACCAAAACCAAATGATGCGGCAAATCCGCATATTGGGCACAAAATGCAACAAAGGCTTCGACCAGCATGCGTACATTCTTGCGTGGTGTAAAGGCGCCCACAAAGCAGAAATAAGGGGCGCCCGCTGCAAAGGTTTTGCGCGCCGTTGTTTTTTCTTCGGGTGTCAAGGGACGGTAGGCTTGGGCTGGGGCGTTATAGGAAACAGCTATGTTCGTTGGATCAAGGCCATAGGTGTTACACAGGTCCTCTTTGGTTTTTTCAGAAACGGTCAAAACGGCATGTGCAGCATGCGCAGCATGACGGACGACCCGGCGGTAATACGCCCCCACGGCTGTCGGTATGCCCTCGGGTTGATGCACAAAATTTAAGTCGTGAATCGTCGTGACCATGCGCCCCGTCCAGCCCCAAAGCCTTTTTGGAAGCAACCCATCGGGTGACCAATATACATCAATAGCAAATCGCTTCAAAGCACGCGGAATCCGCACTTCATTCCAGAATTCCCAAAGCCAAGGATGGCGTGCCGCCGGTCCTAATACATGGGGTTGGGCATGACCTAGGTCAAAATTTTCTTTAGGATGACGGTCAAAAAAGAGATGCCATTCGACCTCAGGATGCTGGACTACTAGTTGTTCAAGAAGCCGGAAGGTATACCAGCCAGTGCCTTCCAATTTGCCTGCAACCAGCCAACGGGCATTGACCCCGATGCGTATGGCAGGGGTTGAGTTGGGCTTACGGTGGTGTGGAGTCGGCATTACGTCAAAAGTATGACCTTTGCGTTATGGCGATGCCCACTTCTTCCAATCGATGGACTAGTTTACTCCGTAGCGCTGCTGTGGTGCTTGCGCTCAAAGTAGCTGGGGCGCTTGGGGGCTATGCGTTTGTGTGGGTCGCGGTGCGTCACTTTGGCCATGAAGGCTATGGCCGTTTTGAGCTAGCCTTCACCTTTTTGAGCATTCTTGCTGTGCTAGCCAAGTGGGGCTATGATGGTGTCCTGTTGCGCGAATTGCCGGGCCAAACCCTCCAGCAAAATAAGTCTTTGACCTGGGGGGTAATGGGCTTTTCTGCACTGGCTTCAGCGGCCTTAGCACTGGCTCTTTTTACGATGAGAGGCCCCATGGCCATGCTCTTTCACACGCCTGGTTTGGAGCAGGAGATTGCATGGATGGCCTTGGCTTTAGTGCCTTGGACCCTCTTTCAAGTCTGGGCAGAGCACCTTAGGGCCGACCATGCATGGCTAGGGTATGGCATTTTGCAATCCAGTTTCATATTGGGCCTAACGGCACTGGGTATTTTTCTCTACCCAGCGATGCAGCACCCGGCTATCTATCTAGTTGGATTTGTTTGGGGGACGCTCTTATTTTGGCTGCCAGGATTCATCCAGAAATACCGCCGCGCTGGGGCACTGGATGTTAAGACAGCCTATCAAAGTATGCTGTCTTGGCGTCGAACAGCAACCGCTATGTTTTTGACTGGAACGCTGTTCATGGTGATGTCCTGGTCCGACACGCTCATGGTAGGGTATTTTTTGGATGCTGAGCAGGTGGGGTTGTACCGAGTGGCATTCAAAATTGCCACCTTAATCACCTTTGCGCAGTTTGCCGTAAACGCCCAAATTGCCCCTCATATTTCTGCGGCTTGGAAGTCTAACGACCTCAAGGAATTGCAAGCGTCCGTGTATCGGGTGGCTTGGTTAAATGCAACACTTGGATTGCCGGCCTTTGCCATTTTAATGGGTTGGGGCGACTTCTTTCTTGGGTTTTTTGGAGAGGAAGGATCTGAAATCCTGGCGCAAGTTGACTTATTGCGCATACTGTGTCTTGGGCAGATCATCAATGCATTGTGTGGCCCTGTGATGTACCTGCTCAATATGACAGGAAACGAGACTTCAGCCCGAAACACGATGGCCATTGCCGTGGTCATCAATATCGGGGCAAATGCGATCATGATACCATGGATTGGACTTCAAGGGGCAGCGTGGGCAACCTCCATTACCATGGTTTTATGGAATGTTTGGGCCCTTGTGGCCGTCTACCGTAAAACGGGGATACGAACCTTACTCTTCTGGCGTTGAGATGCGTATGGTTCCTGATATAGCTTTAATTGGTGTAGCAAAAGGAGGGACGACGGCCCTGGCTTCTTGGTTTGATCGACATCCAGACGTTGCGGTCTCACGGGTGAAGGAGCCTAACTTTTTTAGCCAAGATGTAGACCCTTCGCAGTTTTCCAAAGCCTACCGCAATATGAGTCCTGCCTTGCCTGAGTCTTATTGGTCGGAGGTAAAGCTACGGCCGGCGCATCAGGATTTTGTTCGTGATTCTGCGCGGTATGCCCGTTTGTTTGAACATGCGCAGCCTGGTCAAAAAACCTTGGACGCATCTACGAGCTATTTTTTTTCCAAAACGGCCCCGCAGGCCCTTTGGGAGGCCAACTCCAATGCGCATATTGTCTTACTCTTGCGCAATCCGGTAGACCGCGCCTTTTCTCATTTCCGCATGGCGCGCAAGTATGGCATGGTCAAGGGAGACTTTTTAAGCGTCCTCAAGGAAGATGCCGCGCTGCCGGGAATATGGGGTCAAAATGAGAATTTTGTGCACTTGAGCCTGTATGCCGAGGCGCTAGGTCGCTGGCAGGCTATATGGCCTGCTGAGCAATTGCATATCCACGTATACGAGGCCTTTTTTCAAGATGCGACATCCTCTTTTGCAGCATTATGTCAAAGCTTGGGGTTGGCTGAAATGGCGACGGAGTCATTACAACGCGTTTTTGAAGGGCAGGATCCCGCCTTTCCAGCGCTTCAGCGATTTTTTATGCAGCACCCATTGGGTCGGACGCTAAAGTCCCTCCTTCCCCCTGCTTTACTGGGCAATGTGAAGCAATGGCTCAATAGCCATCAGCCGTTAACCCTTACTGGGTCCGAACGTGATCAGGCTTGGGCCTTTTTCCGAGAAGATGTCAACCAATGCCAAGCCCTGTTAAACCGTCCGCTATCTTTGTGGTCGTAAGCTATTACCTCTATGGATCCACAATCTCAAACTCTCCTGCACTTCTTGTATCAATGGCGCAAGCCTCTACTCATCGCTCCCTTGATTGCGGGCGTAGTCGCAGCCATAGCCTCTTTGCCCATGTTCACTGAGCCCTTATACGAATCCATCGTGACGGTTTTTCCGGCCACCACAAATTCTCCGTCTAAGGCGCTGCTACCGCAAAACAGCTACCAAGATGAAGACTTCTTGGAGTTTGGTGCTGAAGAGCAGGCAGAACAGTTGATACAGATCTTACTTTCGGATGTGATTTTTGATACTATCACCATGCGCTTTGATTTGGTCCATCACTATAATGTAGATACCACATCCAAGACTTTGCGCACAGATTTGTGGGAGGAGTATTCGGATAAGATCAGCTTTCAACGGACCCAATTCATGTCGGTTGAGATTCGCGTGCTAGACACAGATCCACAATTGGCCGCGGATATCGCCAACGCCATGACGGATTTATTAGATCGCGTTAAATCGCGTATTCAACGAAGTCGCGCGAAAGTTGGTCTGAAAATTGTGCAGCATGAATATGACAAGACCCGCGATGACATGCGGAAGATGGAAGATGAAATCAAGGGACTCCGTAAGAAAGGCGTTCACGAATACGAAGGGCAATCCATGGTGATCAGTGATCAATTGGCGACGGCCATTGCCGAAGGACGTAAACCATCCGCTATTCAAGAATTACGCAACACTTTGGATACCCTTGCAAAATATGGTGGACGCTATGTCTCCCTCCGTGATGAGTTGCACTTGCGCAAAGAAGAAGAAGTAAAGCTGCGCACCAAGCTTGACCAAGTCAGGGTGGATGCGCAAGTAGTTCTTCCAGCAACGCAGCGCGTCAACGCAGCGCGTCCTGCCGACAAAAAGAAATACCCGATTCGCTGGTTGATTTGCGCAGTGTCTGGGTTGGCGGCATTTGTCAGCACCTTGTTGTCCATTTTGTTATTCAATACATGGAAGGAGCTGAGCGGTCAACTTCCTTCCTAAGCGGCAGAAAAGGGGGCCTTTGGGCTCTTTTGCTTATCCTTGTTACAGGCGTTTCTGTGGCAACGGAGTCCTATGTCGTAGCGGCTATTCCTTTTGTGATTTTGATGGTGGCCTGGGCCTTTTATTCCCTAGATAGCCTATTGCTCTTCCTCGTGGCCATCACCCCCCTTTCGGTCACCCTAAAGGATCAGGGATTTAATGTGGGATTGAGTTTACCTTCTGAATTGATTTTGGCGGGGATCACCCTTTTCCTTTTTTTGCGTTTTTTACAAAATGGCCAACTGCCTTGGAACGCGCTTCGGCACCCTTTAGGCGTAATTCTTGTGCTCCAGCTTGCCTGGATGGCCTTTACTGTTTTGACCTCTGAAATGCCCCTGGTCTCTTTTAAGGCCCTTGTCGCGCGCATTTGGTTTGTCATCCCCCTCTTCTTTGGTTTGCTACATGTCTTCCGAGCTGAAAGGTCTCGAGACATCTTCTACTCCCTTTATACCTTTTCATTGGGTATTGCGGCATTGTATACGTTATATGTTCATAGCCAATATGGGTTCTCAAAAACGACTTCTACCTGGGTCATGTTTCCCTTTTATAAGGAGCACACCCTCTATGGGATGTCACTAGCCTTCATCTATCCCTTTCAGGTTTACCGTACTTTCCGAAAGCAAAAACTATTAGGCCATTTTATTCAAGGCGGATTGCTTCTCCTTATTACGGTGGCCTTGCTCTTTTCATACACACGCGCTGCCTGGCTAAGTGTTTTAGCTGCTGGCGGAGTATATATGTTGATTCACTTTAAAATTGCTTTCCGAACCTTCCTCGTGACCATGGGGTTTGTGGTCATGAGTTTATGGGTTACCCAAGATCAATGGTTGCGCATTTTTACCAAGAATGATACGGTTTCATCCGATAATTTTTCAGAACACGTGCAGTCCGTATCCAATGTGTCTTCCGACGCTTCCAACTTGGAGCGTATCAATCGATGGATGTCTGCCTTGCGCATGTTTAAGGCACGCCCACATGTAGGCTGGGGGCCTGGCACCTATCAGTTCCAATATGCACCCTTTCAGCATTCATCTGAGATGACCATCATTTCTACCAATGAGGGCAACATGGGGAATGCGCACAGTGAATACATTGGCCCATTGGCTGAACAAGGGTGGCCAGGGTTAGTGCTCGTACTAAGTTTTCTTGTGGCACTTTTTACTACCGGATTCAGGGTTGTGCACAGGCATCCCAAAGGCCAAGACCGATCTCTCGCCATTGCCGCCTTACTGGGACTCGTCACCTATTTTGTCCACGGTGTGTTGAATAATTTTCTAGATGCCGACAAAGCGGCTGCTTTGGTGTGGGGATCTGCCGCCTTGCTGCTGCATTTGGATCTAATGAAAAATTCCGTAAAGAGCAAAAAAGAAGTGTAAGCGTAAAAAATACGCTTACACAAGTAGTTCTCTGGCAAGTCATTTTTTTAAGATAAAATTCGTTCATATGTAGGTCCATAGCGGATTCACATTGTTAGGAATACCGAAAATTTACATTAACTTGTCCCTGTTTAACATTCTAATAACACCTAAATGAAACGAAGAGCAAATCTCTTTGCCCTTGCTGCAGCTACATTCCTGTCGATTTCTGCCTTTGCGCAGAACGTGACGGGCCTTGTGTCTAACGCATCATCGGGCGAGCCAATTCCTTCCGTGTCTGTGAAGGAAAAAGGCACAAACAATGCAGCGATCACCAATTTTGATGGAGCTTACTCTATTAAAGCAGGTAAGAACGCAGTATTGGTGTTCTCTTCCATGGGCTATGCCTCACAGGAAGCATCTGTCACAGGAAACACCTTAAACGTTTCACTATCTAGCTCAACCAATAAGTTGGATGAGGTAGTTATAACGGCTTTCGGTATTTCGCGTGATAAGAAATCAGTTGGTTACGCCATCCAAGAGGTTGGCGGAGCTGAAGTAAACAAAGTGAAAGATGCCAACTTTATGAGCTCCCTTTCTGGTAAAGTTGCGGGTGTAAACATCAGGCAATCTGGTACCATGGGTGGTTCGGCAAACGTGGTCATCCGTGGTTACAAGTCCTTGACGGGTAACAACCAAGCTTTGTTTGTCGTAGATGGTATCCCCATCTCGAACCAAATCAATAACACTGGTGGCCAGCAAACAGGTCGCGGTGGATATGACTACGGTAACGCAGCCATGGACATCAACCCTGAAGACATTGATAAAATATCTGTTTTGAAGGGTGCAGCTGCATCGGCTCTTTACGGAGCGCGCGCATCCAATGGAGTAATCTTGATTACGACGAAAAAGGGCAGCAAGAAAAAAGGTCTTGGTGTTTCTGTGACCAGTGGCTACACGGTGGGCTCTCTCAATCCCGACACGTATGTACGCTACCAGAATAGCTACGGTGCAGGTTATGGCCAGTATTATGGTCCTGATACTATTGCAGGCTATCCTACGAATGGTTACATGGTGGCCTATGACGTAGATGGTGATGGCATTGATGATATCTGCACCCCAACCACGGAAGACGCATCATTTGGTTTGGCCTTTGATCCGAACTTAATGGTGTACACTTGGGAGTCTTTGTACCCCGAGTTGTCTACCTATGGTCAGAAGTCTCCTCACGTTGCCGGCGCGAACAGCCCATTGTCTTTCTTTGAGCAGTCAACTACGATGAACAACTCTGTTGCCATCGATGGTGGAAACGACAACGGTTCATTCCGCTTGAGTGCGACGCAATTCTCTACCAAGGGCATTGTTCCTGGATCAAGTTTGAAGCGTAACAACTTCTCTTTTTCTGGCAATTTGAAGGCGAATGATCGTTTGACAGTCTCTACCACGGCTCAATTCATCCAGCAAGCTGGACGCGGCCGTAACGGTACGGGATATGATTCACGTAACGTTAACCAGTCATTCCGTCAGTGGTTTAACGTTGGTGTTGACATGGCTAAGCAAAAAGCCGCCTATGAGGCAACAGGGAAGAACATCTCGTGGAATCCTTTTGGATATGGCTCCGGCGACAACACTCTCAAGCCTATCTTCTTTGACAACCCTTATTTCTCTGTAATGGAGAACTACCAGACCGACTCACGTAATCGTTTGATCGGAAACATGGTAGCCAATTACAAGATCAATGATTGGTTGGATTTCATGGGACGTGCCTCTATTGACACCTACTCGGAGATACAAGAGGAACGCACAGCTGTTGGATCGGTTGAGATTCCTGGATATATCCGTCGTAACCGCAACGTTACGGAGACGAACATGGACTTTATCTTGACTGCCAACAAAACGTTTGGTGCCAATGACGAGTTCTCATTCAACGGAAACTTGGGTTCAAATACACGCCGCAATTCAGTAGACGCTATTTCTGCCTCTACGAATGGTGGGTTGGTTGTTCCAGGTGTTTATGCTTTGAGCAATTCGGTTAACACGCCAAATGCTCCTTCTGAGCAAGCGTATCAGATTGGGATCAACGGCTTGTTTGCACGTGCTTCTGTTGGCTACAAGGACTTCTTGTTTGTTGACGTTACGGGCCGCCGCGATATTTCGTCTACGCTTCCTACGGGAGATAATTCCTTCTTCTATCCTTCAGCGACCATGAGCCTTGTGTTTTCTGAGTTGATGGATGTGGAGGCAATTAGCTTTGGTAAGTTCCGTATGAATTATGCTGAGGTGGGTGCTGATGCCCCCGCTCAAGCGTTGGCTGATGCCTATAACATGGGTACAGCCTTCGGAAGTGCCTCGTTAGCTTCTGCCCCTAGCACGTCTAACAATCCAGGTTTGTTGCCTGAGAGCACTGTTTCTACCGAAGCCGGATTGGAAATGATGTTCTTCAACAACCGTGTTGGTTTTGACGTGTCTTTGTACGATCAAACCTCATTCAATCAAATCATGCCTGCGAAGGTTTCTTCGACGTCAGGAACGATTTATAAGTATGTGAATGCGGGAGAGATCAACAACCAAGGAATTGAGTTGAGCCTGAACGCTACGCCTATCCAAGCGGGTGACTTTACGTGGAATACCAACCTTAACTGGACCAAAAACAAGAATATGGTTGTTTCTCTCTTCGAGGGTGCCGAAAACTTGCAATTGGCCTCTGTTCAAGGTGGTATCACAATTGAAGCACGTCCTGGTCAGGCTTACGGAACCATCTACGGAACCACCTTCATCAAGGATGACGAAGGACGCGCTATTGTTTGGGATATGCCTGCTAGCTATGGAGGTGTTCGTTACTTGCGTGGCGGTATCGACATGGGCGAAAAGGGTGTTATTGGAAATATCAACCCAGATTGGTATGCTGGATGGAACAACTCTTTCCGTTATAAAAACTGGACTGGTTCTTTCCTTTTGGATATGCAAATGGGAGGTAACTTCTTTTCCTTGGACACATGGTACGGCTATGCGACAGGTGTATATGACCTAACTGCTGGGACGAACGACTTGGGCAACCCAGTTCGTGATCTTGCTAATGACGGAGGTGGATACAAAATCAACAATGTGGCTTACTGGAATGGTGTAGACGTTGATGACGAAGGCAATCCTACCAACTTAGTTGTAGGAGATTACTACGCAGACATGCACTACTACGGTAACTCTTTGGGCTACGCACGTAATGCAAATGAGTACCACGTTTGGGATGCATCGTTCATCAAGCTCCGCGAAGTGGCTCTGAATTATTCTGTACCTACTAGCTACTTGGGCTCTACGGGCATCAAGGGCTTGGATATTGCTCTGACCGGACGCAACTTGGCCATCTTGTGGAAGAACAACCCATACTCAGATCCTGAGGCTGGTTTGTCTGCAGGTAACGTACAAGGCAACCAGTCTGGTGCTTATCCTGCTGTTCGCGAAGTAGGTGTTAATGTGAAATTGAAATTCTAATACCTACGAAGCGATGAAAAAAATCTTTACCGCAGCAGCTGCTGCCCTGGTTATCGCCTCTTGTACTAGCGACTTGAGCTCTTTGAATGTGAATTCAAAGGCTCCCGAGCAGGTACCCGCAGGTGCATTGATTGCCAACTCAACGGTTTCTTTGACCGATTATTTGACAAGCGTCAATGTGAACTTGAACAACTTCATCTTGTGGTCTCAGCATTGGACGCAGACCACTTACACAGATGAATCAAACTTTCTTTACAATGGACGTGATGTCAATGGCAATACGTTTGATGCGATGTACGCTACAGTTCTTCGTGACTTGAGCGATGCGCGCAAATTCATTGAGGCAGATGATAAACTTTTAGCTAGCTCTAAGGTAAATCAATTGGCCATCGTTGAAGTAATGGAAGTTTACACGTACCATGTTTTGGTGGACATCTTTGGTGATGTTCCTTATTCCGAGGCAATTGGTGATGACGTTACTCCGAAGTATGACAACGATGCCGAGATCTATACCGACCTCGTTTCTCGTCTTCTTGCTGCACATAGTGTATTAGGTGGCGACAATGGATTGGGTTCATATGACCTTATCTACGGTGGTGACAGTGATTCTTGGAAGAAATTTGCTGCTTCTTTGGCCTTGAAATTGGCTATTCGTGCAGCAGATGTAAACCCATCGGCGCAAAGTGTTGCTTCAGCAGCCGTTGCAGCGGGAGTTTTCACTTCGAGTTCGGACAACGCCATGTTGAGCTATACGTCTTCGCCTCCCAACACCAACCCATTGTGGGATGACTTGGTACAGTCGGGTCGTGCAGATTTCTGTGCAGCCAATACGTTTGCTGATGTGTTGAATGGATTGAATGATCCACGTCGTGGTTCATACTTCCGCAACTTAGACTCAGCAGGCGGAGTAATCGGTGCTGCTTATGGTTTAGCTTCTTCTTATGCGCTTCATTCACAACCAGGCGATGCCTTGGAAGATGCTACCAGAGCTGCTGCTTTGATGGACTTTACCGAGGTTGAGTTCTTGTTGGCGGATGCCGCTGCACGTGGATGGAGTGTTGGCGGTACTGCTGCTGATCACTATGCTGCTGCTGTTACTTCTTCCATTGAAGATTGGGGCGGTTCGGCGACGGATGCTGCAGCTTACTTGGCGCAGACTGATGTTGCTTGGGACGCTACTATGTGGAAAGAGCGTATCGGTGTTCAAAAGTGGATTGCGATGTACACGCGTGGAAACGAAGCATGGGCTACACAGCGCATGTATGACTATCCTGCGATGAATGTAGCAGTTGAAGCCTTGATTTCTACGCCAACACGTATGTCTTACGGTATTGACGAGTACTCTTTGAATGGTACCAACGTTGCTGCCGCACGCGGTGGAAATGATGACCAAATGGGCAAGGTGTTCTGGGACGCCAACTAAGCTTCCTATCAAGCCTTAACATTAAGCCGCCCCGGAAACGGGGCGGCTTTTTTATAGCAAGAAGTTTGGCCGTGCAAAGAGGGATAGTCAAAAAAAAAGCCGCAACCAGAGAGAGGTTGCGGCTTTTTATTTTAAAGATGCGTGAAGCGCTCGGTACGGGATGATTATTTAGCCCTCTCCTTGTAGGTGCCATCCGCTGTATTGATGACAATCTTCTCGCCAATTTCAATAAACAAAGGGACCCGGATTTCAGCGCCACTTTCAAGCGTTGCAGGCTTCAAAGTATTGGTAGCTGTATTGCCCTTCATGCCTGGCTCTGTGTAGGTCACTTCCATCACAACCGTCTGTGGCACCTCAACGCTCAAGGCGCGATCCTCGTCAGCGTGGAAAAGCACCATGCACTCCATACCGTCTTTCAAGAATTGAGGAGCATTAATGAGTTCTTTTGCCATGGGGAGTTGCTCGTATGACTCCATATTCATGAAGTGATAGCCGTCTATATCGTTGTAAAGAAATTGGTACGTACGGACTTCAATTTGAATGTCGTCCAATTTTGCGCCACTAGGGAAGGTGTGTTCCAAGATACGGCCGTCATTGAGGCTGCGCATTTTGGTTCGAACAAAAGCTGGGCCTTTACCGGGCTTCACATGCAAGAACTCGATGATTTGATAGGGCGTACGATTGTGTGTGATACACAAACCGTTTTTGATGTCTGACGTAGAGGCCATAGCGATAGAATTAATGGGATGTCAAAGGTACGACGCCTTCACCCGAAGGTAGATAGGCTTCGGTACATGCGAATGTTTCTTCCTGTTTATGGTTGGAGGCGACAAACAATAATCGATGGGTAAAGCGGGCTGAGGGGCTGAGTGAATGGGTCAAAAGCGCTTGAAACCAGCGAATTCCATCGATATCCAAATGGGATGTGGGTTCGTCCAATAAGAGCAAAGGGGCATCCGTCCAAATCGCCAAAGCCAGTTTGATTCTTTGCTTCATGCCGCTGGAAAAACTTCGAATGGAGCGGTCTAAAATATCCGTGGATGGATAGATGAGATCTAGGTTCGCTTCTGGGCGCAATGGACGCAATGCACTGTGCTGTGCAAAGAGTTCTCTAGGGGTAAATCCTTCTATTAGATCAATATGCGGCCCTGTATATGCACAATAAAGGGGCCAATCAGAGGGTGAGATGTCGGGACAGGTGAGGGTGCCAGCACTTGGGGTTAATTGGCCGCTCAATAGTTTGAGGAAGGTGCTTTTCCCGGAGCCATTGCCACCCACAATGGCGATACGTGCTTTGAGGTCAAATGTGTGGTCCCATACAGGAATAACGGCCTGATGGTTGTAGTTTTTACAGATACCCGTGAGGTGGAGCCCCATATCTTAGGTGTTCTTGACGATACCTCGATCTGAGGCCAACAGGAAGCGAAGAATTTCACTTCGCTCAGGGCTTTCGGCTACTTCAAGTTCTATTTGACTGATGGCCTGCGAGGTATTGAAGCAGGATTGATAGACCAGTCGATAGGCGTGATGAATTTCCTCAATGCGCGCATTTTTAAAGCTGCGTCTGCGCAGTCCTAATGCGTTCACCCCCTCGTAGGAAAGGGGTTCACGGGCGACTGTGATATAAGGAGGGATATCTTTCCGCACTAATGAACCACCGCCAACCATGACATGTGCGCCAATTTTAACAAATTGATGAACGGCTGAAAGTCCTCCAATGATACTCCAGTCGCCAATTTCTACATGTCCGGCAAGTGCCACATTGTTGACAAGGATTACATGATCACCAACTTGACAGTCATGCGCCACATGCGCGTTGGCCATAACAAGGCATTCTCTACCTAAAATAGTTTTACCAAAAGCCTTGGTTCCGCGGTTGATCGTGGCACATTCTCGGATGGTGCATCCATCGCCGATAATCACTTGCGAATATTCTCCTTCAAATTTCAGGTCTTGTGGGATTCCACCGACCACGGCGCCATGAAAGACACGACAATTCTTGCCCATACGCGTTCCGGCAAGGATATAGGCACCGCTGGCAATCCATGCGCCTTCGCCAATTTCAACATCAGCTTCAACAACAGCAAAAGCTTCAACCGTTACATTTCCGGCCAATTTGGCTTCGGGGTGAATGGAGGCTAAGGGTGAAATCAAGGCTATTTGTCTTTAGTAATGAGCGCAGTAAAATGGCCTTCAGAGGCAAGTTTATCCCCAACCCAAGCTTGGCCACGCATTTGGACAATACCTCGACGAATGGGTTCGGTTAACTGAAGATGGAAGATTAGTGTATCACCAGGACCCACTTTGTTTTTGAATTTGACTTGATCCATTTTTAAGAAATACGTCAAGTAGTTTTCTGGGTCGGGGACCGAGCTGAGGGCCAGGATGCCGCCTACTTGGGCCATGGCTTCAAGTTGAAGCACACCCGGCATCACCGGGGCGCCAGGGAAATGTCCGGTAAAAAAGGGCTCATTCATCGTGACGGCCTTCATGCCCACAATTTCACCTTCTGTCATATCTAGGATTTTATCTACGAACAAAAAGGGGGGGCGGTGGGGGAGGATGGACATAATTTTTTTGATGTCCATCAAGGGCTCTTGGTTGGGATTGTAAGTGGGGATTCCCTTTGTCTTTGCTTCTTCCATGATTTTCTTCGAAAGGAGGGTGTTGGTTTTGTGTCCAGGTTTAAAAGTACGAATATGTGCGCGTACAGGCGTTCCTAATAAGGCGATATCCCCCATGAGGTCCAGCAACTTATGACTGGCAGGCTCATTGGGCATTCTGAAAGTGGTCAAGGGCAAGCCGTCTGTGTCTTCACTTCTTTCTGATGGGAGGCCAACAAAGACTTCCAGTGCTTTCCAGTCCTCGTCTTTGAGTGGCGCATCAATGACAATCACACCGGAACCAGGCTCTGCACCCTTGAGTAAGCCCCGGTGAATCAAGGGTGTAATATGCGAGGCTAGGGTAAAAGTTCGCGCGGGAGCAATGGTGTTGCCGTAGTCATCTTTAAGATGATAAAATGCACTAAGTGGCCCGACTGCCGCTTCTTCATGGCTGAGTTTCACTTCAAACGATGGTAATGCAGCCGGAATAGCTTCAGCCCATGCGCCAGTTTCGGGGTCTTCTACGCGAATAGGGTGGTAGAGGGTAATGCCATGGGGAATGACCGTGCTTTGAGCTATCCCCGCAGCGTGAATGGCATCCCACCATGGGGCTGCACTTCCGTCTAAAATGGGCACTTCACCTGCTGTAAGGTGCACGTCTACATCATAAATTTTGGCTGCATATAAAGCGGAAAGCAGGTGTTCTGCAGTATGTACTGTGGTAGTCCCATTCGACAAGGTCGTGCGTCGATCTGTATCGGTCACACTATCAGGCGTGAGCTTCATAGGCGTTGCTTCAGGACAATCCATTCTGGTAAAAACATAACCAGATCCTGGTGCGCCAGGGTGCACGCTCACCGTGCAAGGGACACCTGTATGGATGCCCTTACCAGAAAGTTGAAAGGAAGATTGAAGGATGTTTTGTGTCACGGACCTGGCTTCATGTTGGAAGCGGCAAATTTCCGACGAAAAACAGAAGCTTCGACAGCCGGGCTACCCATCACTGTTTTTCCGTCTTCAATGTTCTTATGCACGCCACTTTGGGCGCCGATGCGTACCCCGTTGCCTATGGTGAGGTGACCCGCAATTCCTACTTGTCCGCCAATCTGAACGCCGTGGCCTATGGTGGTACTTCCAGCTATGCCCACTTGCCCTGCAAGGACGCAATGCTGGCCAATTTGTACGTTGTGTCCAATCTGGCAGAGATTGTCCAGTTTGGTACCTGTCCCGATGACGGTTGCGCCAACCACCGCACGATCTATGCAGCTATTGGCCCCAATTTCGACCTGGTCACCAAGAATGACTTGACCGATATGATGAATTTTGACCAATCCTTCTTTGGCTGATTTGGGAGGAGCAAAGCCAAATCCATCTGCACCTAGGACAACACCGGCATGAAGGGTGCAGTATCGACCTATTTCTGTATGCGGATAGACCGTGACATTCGGGTGCAAGACGCTTCCCTCTCCAATACGCACGTGAGCGCCAATTTTAACGCCAGGCCCAAGTTGAACACTTGGATGGATGGTGGCAGTGGGGTCTATGTTTTCTTCGCTCCATGGCGAAGGTTTCCCAAGAAGGTCAAGAGCCTTACTCCATGCATGGTATGGGTGATCAACGCGCAATAAAGTCCCTTGGTAACCTTCGGGTCGACTTTGTTGTTTTCCTACTATAACAGCCGTAGCGCCACTCTCGGCCAGATGTTTTGCATAGGGGCCCTGTGCTAAAAAGCTCAACCCCCCTAGAACCCCTGGTTCTAGGGTGCAAAGGGCTGTGATATGTTCATCACTGTGTCCATCCACGGTAGCGGCCAATGCCGCGGCCAATGCGCTGAGCGCAATGGGTTCAATCTGTGAAGCGCTTAATCGATCCATGCAATTCCTTTGGGCCAGCACACAAAAGGCCGGGTGATGGTGTGACTATAAACGCTCAAAGGGAGGATTTCGGATGCTTCAGAAAGAGGAACGACGGAACCATTTTTCTTTAAAATCTTAATCTCCTCTTTATCAGACTTGTAGGTGGCATTGCTTGCCGTTCCTTCCAAAACAAAATGGCGTGATTCCTCTGCAGTATAGCCAAAAGCTTCCTGGATCTTCGCTTCAAGGGCATGGCGTTGTGTCACGCTCAAGGCTTCGGGGAGAAATTTAATTTTGAAAAGTCGCCGATTGAGGAGTCGGTCACTCAGTTCTCGTAAAACGGGATCTTCACATCGTGTCCATTGTTTCATGGCTCCCAGAATATCGGCGTCATCCAAACGCGTAAAGGCTTCCAATACCTCCGGACGATCCTTGAAATCTGCCATAGTGGGGCGCTTTTTCAGAAAACGCTGCAGTTCATCTCCGCCAAAAAGTGTTTTTCCGGACTGAACATATTCATGTGCGCGTCGTAGAACTTGAACGAGCATGTATTCTGCGCTGAGAACCGCCTTGTGCATATAAACTTGCCAATACATCAGGCTTCGGCTGACCAAAAATTTCTCAATGGAGCTGATACCTTTGCTGTCAAGAACCAATTCACCGTCCGCGACATTGAGCATGGAGAGCAAGCGTTCGGAATTAATGGCTCCTTCGACAACCCCTGTATAAAAGGCATCTCGGCGCAAATAATCAAGGCGGTCCATATCCAATTGGGAAGAAATCAATTGGTGTAAAAATATTTTGGGATGTTGATTATGAAAAATAGCTAGGGCTTCCGTTAGCGCACCCTTCATTTCCGTGTTGAGTCGTTCCATCAAAAGCGTGGAGAGGGCTTCGTGCGAAACGCCTTTCACTAAGGTGTGCTCCAAGGCGTGAGAAAAGGGACCGTGGCCAATATCGTGAAGCAGAATGGCTATTTGTACAGATTCAGCTTCCTGTAACGTGATGGCATGACCCTTGCTTTGTAAAATGGCCACAGCACGCTGCATCAAATGCATGGCGCCCAAAGCATGATGAAAGCGGGTATGGTAGGCGCCAGGATAGACCAATGAACTTAGCCCAAGCTGCCCGATGCGACGTAGTCGCTGAAAGTAGGGATGTTCAATCAGGTCAAAAATTCTTTCAGTGGGGATCGCAATGAACCCGTAGATTGGATCGTTGAGTAGTTTGAACTTATTGGTTGTTGAGCCTTCTGCCATGACGTTACGTTCGAAGCTGTAAATTTAACCTATAACCTATGGATAAAGCACGCATACTTTGGGTCGATGATGAGGTGGACAGCCTCAAACCCCATGTCCTGTATCTGGAATCAAAAGGCTTCTTGGTAGAAGTGGCAACGAATGCTGCGGATGCCTTGGATTGGATGCGTGAACATCCAGTGGATTGTCTATTGCTCGATGAACATATGCCGGGTCGATCTGGTCTAGATGCTTTGCCTGATTTTAAAGCCTTAAGGCCCAATACGCCCGTCATCATGGTCACAAAGAGTGAAGAAGAAGGCGTAATGGAGCAGGCGATAGGGGAAGCCATCGCGGATTATCTGCTAAAACCCGTTCAGCCAAGGCAAGTGTTGTCTTCCTTGACGAGAGTTTTGGGCGGCCGTCAGTTGATGGCGGACCGAAGCCTAAGTAAATACCAAAGTCAATTCAGAGAATTGTCCATGACCATAGCGGATGCGACGACCTGGGAAGAATGGACCCAAATTTTCGCTTCCCTTCTCCATTGGGATGATACTTTATCGGGCGCAGAAGCCGAGGGCATGCGTCCTATGCTCGAGCATCAACGGGAAGAAGCCAACCGTTTATTTACACGCTGGTGGGCAGATGTCTACCCAGATTGGTTGCACGAGTCGCATGCGCCCGTGGATTTCAGCCATCAAATGCTCAGCCGCTATGTAGCGCCGGTCGTCAAGACAGGAAAAAAGACCGTGGTGATCGTCTTTGACAATCTTCGCTTAGACCAATGGAGTGAGCTTCAGCCCTTTTTCTCGAATAGTTTCCGCGTTGTACAAGATCGGCGGTACGCTAGCATTCTTCCTACGGCAACTCAATATGCGCGCAATGCGTTGCTATCTGGCCTTTTACCCGTAGATATTGCCAAGACCTACCCGAAAGAATGGGTGTCCGACACCTTAGATGCAGAAGGCAAGCGCAATGGATTTGAAGAACAACTGCTCCAAGACTGGGCTGTACGAGAAGGAATTCCCTCTTGTGCCTATGCCAAGCTGACGCATTTGGGTTCGGAACAGAAATTTGTCCGCCAATGGGCCCAAATGCGCAACCATGATCTGGTCGTGGTGGTCGTCAATTTTGTAGACATGATATCACATGCCAAGACAGAACAGAGCATTGTTCGGGATATCGCAAAGGATGACCGTGGCTTTCGCGCCCTGACCCATAGTTGGTGGAAGAATTCGCCCCTGCGTCCATGGGTGGATGGCTTGGCGGGAGAAGGCGTCGACCTTTTTGTCACCACAGACCATGGGACGATTTCTGTCAAAAAACCTGTGTCCATCAAAGGATCCAAGGATTTAACGGCCAATATGCGCTATAAAATCGGCCGAGGACTTGATTTCTCCCTTAAAGAGGTGGCTTTGGTCGCTGAGCCAAAATCGTTGGGCTTGCCTTCTGTCGCGCTAGGGGATCAAATCGTTTTGGCAGGAGATGCGGGCTATTTTATCTACCCCAATCAATACCATCATTATGCAGGTCGTTTTGAAGGTAGCTATCAGCATGGGGGCATCAGTATGGAGGAGATCATCATTCCTTTTGCACATTTGAAGGCCCGATAAGCGGCTGCAAGGCCGGTCCAGGGATCCAACCCTCAAAGCAATAGAATGCCACTACCTTTGCTATGGCATGGCAGATATAACGCTCCTTTACGAACCGATCGAATGGACCCAATGGGCCTCGGCGCGTCGCGGATGGCTCAAGGGTCCCGTGGCCATTGTAGGGCCTATGGGTGCCGGCAAAACCACGGCGGTAAAGCATTGGCTCAAGGTATTTGAATCTACTGACCCCGGGAGTAGCCCCACGTTCACCTTGATTCACCAATATGAGAGCCCTTCCGGCCCCATTTTTCATGCGGATTTTTATCGTTTGAATGACGAATCTGAAGCCGAAGCCCTAGGGTTGACGGAATATTTAGATGGCGGACAACCTTTTTGGATGGAATGGCCGGAGAAAATACCGAACTTATTGCCGCCCGAAACGACCGTGGTTCACATTGAGCCTCAGGCGGATGGCGCCCGAAAAGTCACGCTTATCCAGCCTGCATAAAACCAACCTATGGATCACCCTGCTTATATCCCTCAAGAAGAACGTCTCATGGTCGCGTCTAAGCGGCAAGCATTGCGCATCGGACTGCCCAAAGAATCAACCTGGGCTGAAAATCGTGTAGCACTGACGCCCGAAGGTGTGCATTTGCTCGTTCAGCAGGGCCATGAAATCCTCGTGGAGGCCAGTGCGGGAATGGCTGCTCGCTATACCGATGTAGAATATGCCGATGCGGGTGCTTTTGTCACGGCAGACCGCGTGCAGGTTTTTCAGTGCCCCGTAATAGTCAAGGTGGCGCCCCCCAGCGAAAAAGAATGGCCCTTGATGCAGCAAAATCAAACATTATTGTCCGTTCTGCAGCCAAATACGGTGACGCATGGGTATGTGAAAGCGTTGCAAGCAAAAAAAGTGACCGCTCTTAGTTATGGACGGATCTTGGATGAGGATGGACGTGCACCTTTTGTTCGCTCCATGGCAGAAATAGGCGGATCTCAAGCCATTACGATTGCCATGGAGTATCTGAGTACCTGGGCAGATGGCAAAGGTTACGCGATGGGGGCGGTGACAGGGGTGCCTCCGACGGAAGTAGTGATCCTTGGGGCTGGCACTGTAGGAACCGTAGCTGCACGCCTCGCCTTGGCTATGGGGGCGACCGTCAAGATTTTTGACTCTTCTTTAACACGCATTCAACGTTTGCGTGAAGTGGTTGGGCAAGATGTATACACCTGCACGCTTCAGCCTCAAATTCTAACCAAAGCGCTGAGCCGATGTGATGTGGCCATTGGCGCCTTGCGTCCGGTCAATGGCCGGACCCCTGTGATTGTCACCGACGAAATGGTGGCGCAAATGAAAGCACGTTCGGTCATTGTGGATGTCAGTATTGACCATGGAGGATGTTTTGAGACTAGCGAAGTCACTACTTGGGATGCCCCTGTCTATTCGAAACATGGGGTAACACATTTTTGTGTGCCCAATTTAGCATCGCGGGTAGCAAGAACCGCCTCGTTTGCCCTAAACAACCTGACGAGCCCCTTCTTGCAAGCATTGAGTGATGATGGCGGATGGGATGAGGCGCTCCTAAAGCGTCCACACTGGCGTGCGGGGGTCTACCTTTACCGCGGCATTGTGACCCATCGCGAACTTGCCGAACCCTTCGACCTTCCCTTTACCGATTTGGAACTCCTCTTATGAATATTTGGCAACGCATCGCCTGGTACGCTTTTGGCCTAGGCTTAGGAACCATTTTAGCCTATTTCTTTTTCTCCGGCCGAGATTTTCAGTGCACCTATCTACCGAACAATCGCGTGCTGGTCGATATGCATGATCAATCTCATTGGGTTGTATCGCCTGAGGCTTCTGCTTTGTGGAAAAAAACGGACACACCGGACTCTGCGATGTTTAAGGCCTTCCTTATGCGCGGAAACATTCGCTTTTCAGATGCGCAAGTGACCACACGTGTGGACAGCCTGCAATATTCACGCTATCCTATCAACTTGGATTGGAAAGACCAAGTATTTGAGGGCATTTGGGAGCGCCGTGAGGACACCGTGGTCCTGCTTTCGCTCCGCATATTACGTTGATTTTCTATTTGCTTTTCGGCGCTTACGCTCCATCTGAATAAGGGTCAATTCACGGCTTGTTTGCCCCTTCACCGAAGTGTTCTCCTCGGCTCGACGGAACAGATACGGCATCACTTTTTCGATAGGGCCAAAAGGCAAATACTTTGCAACCTGATGCCCTTGGTGGGCCATAACAAAACTGATGTGGTCAGACATGCCATAAAGTTGGGCAAAACAGACAGGGGCTTGTCCTGGGGTCCAGCCTTTGGCGCTGAGCACCGCTGCAGCAGATGCTGCACTTTCTTCATTGTGTGAACCGATCATACAGGCCATGTTGCTAGGCTGCTCGGGTCTCCCGATAGCTTCCAGCATAAAAGAAACACAAGCATCAAATTCTTGGTCGGTTGCCATTTTATTGGGCTGAATGGGAGAGGGGAGACCACGTTCTTTGGCGCGCGCGCGTTCTTTTTCCATATAGGCTCCACGCACCAATTTGACGCCCAATACATAGCCTTGAGCTTGGGCATCTTGGTACATTTTCTTGAGGGCTGCAAGCCGCTCTGTCCGGTAACATTGCACCGTCGTGTAGACCACCACTTTTTCTTTATTGTAGGCGGCCATGGCTGTGAGGGCAAGCTGGTCAATGGCGTCTTGAATCCATGTTTCTTCGGCGTCAAGCATCACGGGCACGCCTACTTTATGGGCAAAGGCACAAATGCGGTCAACGCGTGCCTGCGTGCGTTCCCATGCAATGGCTTCATCTTCGTTCAATGGATGGCGTGCACTAACTTTTTCGAGCATTCGGGTATCTGCGATACCCGTAACTTTAAATACCCCAAAAGGGATACTGGCCTCATGGGCAGCCATGGCAAGCGTTTGCAGCGTCATGTCCACCGTTTTTTCATAGGCTTCTTTGTCCGTTTGTCCTTCGACTGAATAATCCAAAATACTGCCTACACCTAAGGTCCAATTGTGCTGCGCAACGGCTTGGCAATCTGCGACAGTTTCGCCACCACAAAACTGTCTAAAAACAGTCTTTCGAATGATGCCTTTAATGGGGAGCTTCAAGGCTAAAGCCCACATCGTCATGGTCTTACCAACCTTAACCAAGGAAGGGGATGCTAACGTTCGGAATAGAAGGTAGCTTCGGCTTAAAGAGGCGTCAGAATGCGACTGAAAGGCAATGGCCGTGTCGCGGAAATTTAAAGGCATTCCAAGGCGGGTTGTGTGCGTGATCAAAGATACTTCAGTCACAAGCCTCCACGGTCATCCCGACGAATTTTCCGACCTTTGTCCCATGCAATGTTGGGACAGTCCTTTTGGGCCCGTTTATGTAGGAGAGGATGCCTTATCCGAATTGGATGCGTGGCTTGCCCAACATCGGGCGTCATACACCTCAGTGGGCATCTTGACCGATAGTCATGTGCATGAAGCGTGTTTGCCACGCATGTTGGCAGAGTTAGAATCCCTCGGGACCTCGTTTGTATTGGAGATAGACCCAGGAGAAGAGAGCAAATCCGTTGACATCCTTCAACAACTTTGGCTTGCCTTGTTAGAAAATGGGGCAGACCGCAAAACCTTGCTGATTTCTTTAGGCGGTGGCGTCGTTACCGACCTAGGGGGTTTTTTGGCAAGTACGTATATGCGTGGCATTGACCATATCGCGTTGCCCACTTCCTTGCTGGGCATGGTCGATGCGAGTCTAGGCGGAAAGACCGGAATTGATGTAGGAGGGTACAAAAATTTGGCGGGTAGCTTTGCCGTAAGTCAAGGGATCTATGTGTGGCCCCCGGCATTGGACAGCCTGCCCGAAGAACATTGGCGTGCGGGTTGGGCGGAATGCCTCAAACATGCGTATTTGGCAGGGGGTGACCTTTGGGCAGAAGCCTGTGCCATCAAAGATTGGTTACAGGTAGCGGCTTTGCTGCCAACGCTCATGGCTGTCAAGATGCATCATGTGGCGGAAGACCCCTTTGAACAAGGGGCAAAACGTAAGGCGCTCAATCTCGGGCACACGATGGGGCATGCACTAGAAGCTGCATTAGGTCCTAGTTGTTTACATGGGGATGCGGTAGCCGCAGGCCTTTGGATGGAATCCTTTCTGTCAGAATCCATGGGTATTTCCTCCCCTTCAGATGCCCAAAAACTGCGCAATGCCGTTGACCAATGGTGGCCTGAAACGCTCGCCCCCCCCCCAGATGTTACGAAGCGTTTGGTAGGGGATAAAAAAAATCAAAGCGGACAAATCATCCTGGCGTTACCCACCTCACCTGGTAACCCTGTGGCCCTTGTGCCGGTTCCCCTGTCTGCAATAAAAAATGCATTCGAAGCCTATGCTGCACATTCAACTTCCTCCTTCTAAAAGCCTTGCCAACAGAACCCTCGTCACGTTTGCAGTCGAGGGAAAACCATTGCCGAGTCCAGATACCTCGTGGTCAGAAGATATGCTGGGGATGTACCGGGTGCTCCAAGGAAATGGCGATGCGGGCGCAGCAGGGACGGGCTTTCGTTTTGGTATGGCCTTCTGGGCCGCGCAAGAAGGGAAGAAAATCCACTTAACTGGTACACCGCGCTTGCTAGTACGTCCGATTATGCCGCTGGTCGAGGCACTTCGCTCACTTGGCGCAGTCATAAACCAGCGAAAGGATGGATCGTGGGATATTGAAGGTGTTAAACTAGAAGGGGGCAAGGTTGCGGTTGATGCAAGCGTGAGTTCTCAGTTTATTTCCGCCTTGTATTTGATTGCTCCCTTAATGGCAAACCCTTTAGAACTAACCTTGATGGGGGATGCGGTGAGCGCACCCTACGTTAAGATGACCAAAGCCGTGATGGCCGATCCAGAATGGCCAGTAGAAGCGGACTGGAGTTCAGCCATTGTCTGGGCTTTGCGTGCTTCTTGCGCAGGTGAATCTATTGCCCTTGAGGGTCTTACGCGTTGCTCTTTGCAGGGCGATGCCTGTTGGGCAAATTGGGGTCTTGTCTTAGGATTTAGTGCCGCATATGAGGGTTCAAGTCTTGTTATTAGAGGATTACCTAGCCGGCCCAGAGAGGCGATTCAATTGGATTTGAAAGACTGTCCAGACCTTGCGCAACCCTTAGTGGCAGCGGCGCTGCTTATGCGTCGTGAAGCGCATTTCACCGGCTTGAATACCCTTGATGCGAAGGAAATCCCGCGATTGCAAGCCATGGTTGCGGCCCTGAAGACCTTAGGCCTTAGGGACGTGTCCAGTGATACTAGTTCATTACAGTTTGATGCAAAGGACTGGGTACCCAAGGAGGAATCCCTAGTGGTTGATGCTTTGGATGACCATAGAATGGCATTTTTCTGGGCCTTGATCGGATTAGAACAAGCCCTGGATTGGAGGGGTGAGTCCGCGGTGGCTAAAAGTTATCCTGGTTTCTGGAAAAACTGGAACGCGTAGCCGCCTGAGATCGTGGCTCCATCGGGTTCAATGGTAAATCGAGCAAAAATATGCTGAAGCCCATGCGCATGGGGGAAAGAACCGCGCCATTGCAAAAGGGTATAGCCTCCTTGTTTTGACATAGGGATTGGACTTCGGGTAGCCCATGGGTCATGCCCTTGCTGGTGGAATCCAAAGGCCGTGCTAAGGGTTCCCTCTCGGACGTTTCCTTCCCAGCGCAAAACAGCACTTTGGGCGCCATTTTTTGCCCATTGGAAGTACGTATAACCCGTCCAACCCTTGCCAAGCTGGGCAACGCTTTCATAGCGGATGGCCGTTGCTTTTCGGGCAACCCCAAAACTCATCCATTTGCCCTGATAGTGCCATGTCCCATCGTCTTCATCGGCGCTCAGAAGCAGCCATCCGCGCTGAAAGGGAAAGGCGCCACGGATCCCTTCAGGTTTCCGCCAAGGGGTCCAAACGCGCGCAGGGGCATGCGGCATAAACGCGAAGGTCCCTTCTACATTTGCCCCAGAGGGCCAAAGATGCTTTACGTGCAGGCCAACATCCGCTGAGGTAGAAAAGGCACTGTGCATTTGCCACCTGGGCCTTAGATAGAAAAGGCAAAGCCCTCCTTGATTATCCACATACCAGGCACCTAGATGCCAACTTTTCGCCCCTTGCCTGCGGGTCCATGGAAATGCCCCCCTGAGGTAACCACCGCGTTGTGGATGAAAGCCCATTTGGTAGCGCGGCTGACGCCAAGTCAACCAGGGAGCCCGGGTTGTTTCCCATTGGGCTCTCCCTGTTTCCCATCCCACCTTCTCCCAGTTTTTCCAAAGGATATCGCGCCATTGCACCCAAGGCTGAAATCCATCGCTATGGTATTGTGCACCGAGCCAAAGGGTTTTAGGTGCAGAGGCAGTTCCCAGCTGGGGATACCCGACGGCAAAGAAATGTTCAAAGCATTGGCGCTCTGTCGCATCCAACGCCATAGCCTCCCATTCTGCGACGTCAATCAAGGCGCCCTCTTCCGCCAAATAGCGCGCCAATAAAAAGGCAGACGAGGGCGAAAGAAAGGGAATGCGTTCTAGCGCTTCTCTTGGCCAGAGATTGATATACGCGGGCTGAGACTTCCATTGCCTTAAAAGGGCGCTGATCGAATCTTTGTCCTCCTGCGTACTGTAGGGATAGGTTTGTTCATACCGATGCAGGGCACTATCTACCCAGGGGGAAGATTGTCCCCATAGAGTCCCATCCAGTTGGAAAAATAAGGCCCAGAACCAAAACAGATGCGCCCATTGCGCCTTTCCCATATGACGCGCCATCGACCGCTTGTGCTGACAAAAACCCCACGAAAATGGGCATGCCCCATCGGTCGCCCACCCAATACCCACTCTACCTCTCCTAGAGGATTTCGGATGGCCGTAACGGATAAGGTCCAGCCATTCTCGGTCAGTTGTTGCACCTGTAAAAGGCCACTCCAGAAGGCTGTCGTAGAACTGCGGATACGCGCTTCGATCTGGGTAGACGGACCAACCACTTGCTGGTAGGATAAATATAGGTGGGGCATCCCACTTTCGACACCCCAACCGCCTTGTAGATGTTTGCCGTAACCCAATGAAAGCCTGGCAAGACCTGCGACATAGGGTTGCCCATATGGACTTAAAAGGGTATGCAAGGCCCATTTTGGGCCTTGCATACTGGCTCCCAATGCGGTCCATCCAGGTCTTGGTCCGCTTTGCTCTATGGAGAGGCGCCATGTGGCGGATGGAAGAGACCAGGGCCGCCAAGGTTCCACTTGAAACTGCGCTAGCAGGGGGAGGGGAAAGAGGAGTATGAACCATTGCACGGTGTAAAGAGCGGCCATCCCCAGTCTATAATTGGAGATGAACGATTACAAGCATTTCACCCCGTAAATCACGCATCCAAAAAAACGAGGTATTTTCACGGAATGCTTCGCAAAACGCTCCTCTTTGCAGCGATCTTTTACACCGCCTGGAATCTCCAGGCGCAAGCCCCGCTATATGCGATTGTGGCAGAACCCATGCTCGATGCGCGTGAGTCCTACCTTATTACCGATATGGAATTGGATACCAATGGATTAATCTGGGCAACGACAGAAAATGCGGGTATTCTTCGGCATAATGGTGAGCGCTTTATCCGAATGGATAAGCCACCTGAAAAATCGGATGACGAAGTCTATTACACCGCCCTGACCTTGGTGCGACCCAAATTTTGGCTTGCTGCGGGCAAAGGGGTGTATGCATGGAAAGGAAAGGCCTGGGAGTCTATTTCCTTCCCAGAAGATCATTGTGTGGATTTACTAAATACGGGGATGGGGCGCATCTATGCCTTAACGACATCTCACCTATACTACCGACTGGTTAGTCAAGAAGACTGGAAGGAAGAGGAAATACCTGGCCTGCAGGGCGCTTTTCAAATCATCCAGAAGGAAGGTATTCTTCTCATTGCCTCCGAAAGTGGCTTGTGGATGCGCAGTCCAACAGGCATGTGGACACAAATGCTGGATGAACCCGTTTCTTCTGCCATGCCTTTGGGACAAGGTTGGTTGGCCGTTACCCAAAAAGGCCTCAAATGGTTGTCCGAAGAAGGGTGGACACTGATTGCGCCAGAGGTTCAAGGGTATCAAAGTCATGTAGTTACCGCAGACGGTGAAAATACGTGGCTCATCGGAGAATCAGGTTTATGGTATGTCCGACAGGATGGTGCCGCCTTACGGCTCTACACCCAAGGGGGATTGGCCTTAAACGCTTTGCGCCATGGGATGGCCTCAGATGCAGGAGGTCTGTGTATTGCCACGGAAAAAGGCTTGATACGCATTGATCAACCTGAACGTTGGTTTGATCTACGCACATTGCCTTATAGAATGGGCATGATTGCGCAGTTAGCTGAAGCAGGGGCCGATTCCTGCTGGGTTTCTACCCCTGAAGGCGTATTTGCCGTGGGGCCGAAGCGCATTCACTCCCTTCCAAAGCCAGGGCCGGGGCTCGTGACGGGCTTGTCAACCTCATTGGGCGCTTGGGCCTATGGGGAATTTGGATTGCAAATGCTGATCAAAGGCAAATGGCAATCCACCGCGGTCAAAGAATGGGTGCAGGACCTTCGGTCAGCCGGAGACACCTTGTTTGTGCGGACGCTAGCAGGCTGGGTCGCTGCTAAAAAGCCAGGATTGACCTCGGTTTTTGTTCCTTGGCTTGGGCCTGAACCCAAGCAAAATCCTGAAACGGATCCGCATTGGGTGAAAGATGTATTTGGCTTGGCTTTGGAGGCTTCTCCACGTTCGGTGGGCAAAGCGCTACCACCAGCGCTTTTGATTTGGGGGGTAGAGCGAAGGACCAAGAAAGAAAATGACCCAGTCGTATTGCGTGTGGGCTTCCGTGGGTTGCCCGCTGCAGGCGCAGGGATTTCAATCTCCTATCAAATCAATGACGGGGATTGGGTCAATCTTGGGGATGCCCGACGCCTCGTCTTGGACCGCTTGCGCGCGGGACGCTACACCGTCCGTTTCAAAGCAGAATTGCCCAACGCAGAACGTTGGGGGCAACCCAGCATGATCATTGAGGTGCTTCCCGCAGCCTGGAAACGTCCTGAGTATTGGATTCCGGTACTTGGAATGGGTTTGCTATTCATGTCGCTTTTGAGCTATTTTGGTTACCGCCGGTTACGGGATCGTAGGGCATGGCAAAGAGAAAAAGCCCAGTTGGAAAGGATGGCCTTGCGGTTACAGATGAATCCGCATTTCACCTTTAATGCACTGGAATCCATCTCAGCATTTGTGCTACAAAAACAGCCCAAGGAAGCGGTCACCTACTTAAATAAGTTTTCCAAACTGATGCGCTATACCCTCGAAAATGCAGAGGAAGCTTATGTGTCTTTGGAAAGAGAGAAAAATGCCTTGGAGAATTATATCGCCCTAGAACAGATGCGCTTTGATCAAGGGTTTCTATATGTTTTGCAAATGGAAGAAGGGCTAGATCTGGCTTCTGTACGTATTCCACCCATGCTTATTCAGCCCTTAGTTGAAAATGCGATTCTTCATGGCCTCCGACCCAAAATGAAGCCCGGGGAGGCCTTGGGGGTTTTAAAACTGTCTATGAGCCAAACACCACATGGCAATGCGCTCTATATTCAGGTAGAAGACAATGGAATTGGGCGTGTGGTTTCTCGTCAGCAAAAATCCGGGGACGAGGGCAAAAAGCGTTCGATGGCTACTCATGTGCTCGAAAGCCGGTTGCAAGCCCTTCAATTGGAGACGGGGAAAGTCCATAGCGTGAAGGTGGAGGATTTGAATGAAGGAACGCGCGTTACGCTTGTGCTACCGCTTATGCAAGAATGGGATGGGTTGGACTAACTTGTTGCTATGGCCATAACTGCACTGATACTCGATGATGAAGCCCAAAGCCGTAAAGCGCTTCAAGGCAAACTGAACCTATTCTGCCCGGAAGTTTCGCCCATTTATGAAGCGTCAACCGTGGATGAAGCCTGGGAACTCCTCTTGGGCCACAAACCCCAAATGCTTTTTTTGGATATTCACTTAGCAGGGGAGTTAGGCTTTGATCTGTTAGAAAAACTCTCAACGGATGAGCCGGAGTGGAATGGTGCAGTGGTCTTTGTCACAGCGCATGATGCCTATGCTTTGCGTGCGATCAAATTTTCAGCGCTGGATTATCTCCTCAAACCAGTGGATCCAGAGGAATTGGTGAAGGCGGTCAGAAAGGTGGAGCAAGACAGCCCATCGGCACCGCGCTTAGGGGTCTTGGTGGGCCATCTAAAAGAGCGGGACCGAAAACTCGTCATCGCTTCTAGTGAAGGAATGCACGTGTTGCGCATCCAAGATATTCTGCGATGTGAATCTACCAGCAACTATACCCAGTTCTTTCTACGCGGAGGGAAAAAGTTACTGGCCTCACGTACCCTAAAAGAATATGAGGGCTTGTTGACGCCGCATCATTTTGAACGGATTCACAAATCCCATCTGGTGAACATGGATTGCGTCAAACGCTATGTCACCGCAGAAGGAGGCTATGTTATTTTAGAAGATGATAGCCATGTACCCGTGGCCAACCGAAAAAAGGAAGTTTTGGTGGCCCGTTTAAGGGCACTCTAAGGGTGTCCCTGTCCCCGTGGGGGAAAATGGCGAAGTCGGTTACCCTTGTTTCTCGTGCACATTGCGCGCCATGTCTTCGACGTTGGCCTTCATATCTGCTTTAAATAACGCTATTTTTTGCTGAAGTTCGGCATCGCTGGTTCCTAAGATTTGCGCGGCCAAGATGCCCGCATTTGCGGCACCATTGAGGGCCACGGTAGCGACGGGAACGCCTTTAGGCATTTGTAGAATACTAAGGATGGAGTCCCATCCATCAAGGGAATTACTGCTTTTAACAGGTACGCCAATCACGGGAAGCGGGGTAGCCGCTGCCACCATGCCGGGCAAATGTGCTGCGCCGCCGGCACCTGCAATAATGACCTTCAGCCCACGCGCCACTGCACTATGGGCATACTCCAACATTTTTTCGGGTGTTCGGTGTGCTGAAATCACCGTGATTTCAAACAAAACGCCAAAGGCCTTCAACTGATCGGCCGCAGCCTGCATGACGGGCAAATCGCTCTCGCTGCCCATGATAATTCCAACCATAGGGCAAAGGTAAAGGTTTCCATGAAGTGACAAGGCAAAGGCCTTTTGGGGTTGCAACTAGGCTTTGACCACAAGGGCATCGCGCGCATCGGCAGCACGTTGCCGTGCAATATCTACCGATGGTCCCACCGCAGTAAGATGGCCCATTTTGCGAAAAGGCCGCGTTTGTGCTTTGCCGTAAATATGGAAAGATGTTCCAGGGACGCGGAGCGCTTTGTCCATACCTGCATAAATAACGGGTCCACTGAAGCCCTCTGCCCCCACAATATTAGCCATCACGGCGGGTTGGCGCAGCTGCGTGTCGCCAAATGGCAAGTCACATAGCGTGCGAAGCAGTTGTTCAAATTGGGAAGTGGCACAGCCCTCAATGGTCAAATGACCTGAATTGTGGGGTCGTGGTGCCACTTCATTCACGAGCCATTCGCCCTGTTGGGTGTAAAACAGCTCTACCGCTAGCAAGCCAAGGGTTTCAAAAGCATCCGAAACCCGCAAAGCCAAAGCCATGGCCTCATCCAGAGCTCCTGGAGTTAAGTGCGAAGGGCAGACGACAAATTCAACCTGGTTGGCAGTCGGGTGAAATTCCATTTCGACCGGCGGAAATGCAGCACTTTCACCTTGTCGATTTCGGGCGACGACAACGCCAATTTCGGTGGCAATATCGACCAAGGCTTCGGCAATACAGCCGCCATCTTGCAGCGTAGCAAGGTCAGAGTCCTCTCGGACAACTTGTACCCCGAATCCATCATACCCTCCTTGCCCCAGTTTCCAGACAAAGGGGAGGGATTGTGCCCCAGAGGCGACGGCCTCCTTTAGGTCTTTTACGTTGCGGTATTCAGCGTATGCAGAGGTGGGCAATCCCTTCTCGGCATAAAAATTCTTCTGGGCTATTTTGTTCTGTATGATGCGCAAAACATGGCTGGGCGGAAAACAAGGTATACCCTGTGACTCCAAAATCTCGAGGGCATCGGCGTTGACGGTTTCAATCTCAATGGCAACAGCGGAAGCCCCTTGCGCAAATTGAACCACTGTGTCGCAATCCCGAAAATCCCCTTGAACAAATGTCTGTGCGCCCAATCGACAGGGGGCATCCGCTGAAGGGTCTAATACGCGCAGGCCAATATCCATTCGACGAGCTTCCGCCAGGACCATTTTGCCCAGTTGGCCGCCACCGAGCATAGCCACTTGAACTGCTGGATTGGAAAAGGGAGATTGCGCCATGGTCTTCTTTTAAGCGTTTTGCACTGGGTGAACTTCCATCAATGGATGTACGGCGAAGGTACGACCTGTCCCTAGCTCTGTGCAGGAATAGCGGCTTCTTCGCTTGGGGCCTTTTTTGAATTGCCGGCCGGAACGCACAGTAAAAAGACTGCCTTCGGGTAGACTCTCGACGGTGGGATGTCCGTTTTCTTGCGTCCCTTGGAGAGCCTTAAGTAGCCTAGGGTCAGCGCCACAGGATGCTTTAGGCTGACGTAGTCCCAATGACAGAGCGCGATGAACGGCAGGAGAAAAAACGCCATCATCCAGAAATGGTTGGACCAAATCTCTATAACGCCGCTGCCATTCAAGGCCATGTGGTAGTCGGTATTGGGAATCCCAGGCATGCACTTGGGCGTGTGCCAATTCATGCAGGAGGGTGATGAGGAAGGCTTCTGGATTTAGGTCGCGGTTGATGCTGATCCGGCTCAGGCTGCCGGCTTGCCAACGAAAGTCCCCCCACTTACTCTGCCGTGGAGGCGCAAGCCGCACTTGGCCTGAATAGGCGCGAAGGACCCTTTCCAGCCTTGGGTGGGCGGATTCGGGCACGCGGGGCGATATCAGCGCCCATGACTTCATGCTGATTGCAGCCTAGTTGCCGCCGTGCTTTGGGCGCTAAAATGAGGGCAATCACATTTTTCACGTGTGCCGCATGAACAGGCGGCTCCCACGATAAGTAGAAAGAGGGCTACTCGAACCCAGGATATTTTTGTCCGCATAAGGCCCCGAATTTAGCGTATTTTCGGGGCATGATTTACCGCTTCATGGATGGCTTGGGCCGTTACTTCCTCTTTTTGGGTGAAGTGTTTCACAAACCGGAGCACTGGAAGGAGTATAGTAAGTCCTTTTTTCGGGAAATTGAACTGCTTGGGCTTTCTTCTGTCGCCTTAGTGAGCTTCATATCCGTCTTTATGGGGGCGGTACTCACCATTCAGACGGCCATTAACCTAGAGAACCCCTTTTTGCCAGATAGCTATATTGCCATCGCCGTGCGCGAAGGTATTGTGCTTGAATTTGCGCCGACCATTGTGAGTTTGATCCTCGCAGGTAAGGTGGGATCCAATATTGCCTCGACCCTTGGCAACATGCGTGTGACGGAGCAAATGGATGCCTTACGTGTGATGGGCATCAACCCAGCCTCCTATTTGGTGCTGCCGAAATTGTTGGCTTGCCTATTGTTTAATCCCATTCTCATCATCTTCTCTATGGCCTTGGGCCTCGTTGGAGGCTACTATGCTGGTGACTTCCTCAACCTTGTCAACACCGAAGTCTTTCTATCCGGTTACTTTATGGATTTCAATCCCTTCTATATTGTGTACAGCTTGACCAAGACCTTTGTCTTTGCCTTTATTATTGCGACGGTGTCTGCCTTTTTTGGTTACAACGTAGAAGGCGGTGCGGTAGAAGTGGGAAAGGCATCGACCAAATCCGTGGTGGCTATGTCTTTTAGTATCATTTTGTTCAATTACATCCTTACCAACCTCCTTCTACAATGATTCAGGTACGCGGCCTAGAAAAGTCTTTTGGTGCGCAGCATGTTCTGCGCGGCATTGATGTGGACTTTTATGTGGGGCAATGCAATTTGATCATTGGACTCAGCGGTTCGGGCAAAACGGTCTTCTTAAAGTCCATTTTAGGTCTCCATACCCTGGATGAAGGGCACATCTCATTTGATGGGCGTATTCTAGGCGATATGGGTAAAAAAGAAATCAAAGCACTACGCCAAGAAATGGGCATGGTGTTCCAAGGTTCGGCTTTGTTCAATTCATTGACCATAGAAGAAAACGTCCGGCTGCCCTTGGACTTCTTTTCGGATATGACCCTCGAAGAGAAAGATCAACGTGTCAAATTTTGCCTGGAGCGCGTGCGCATAGACCCGGAGGCCTTTCAAAAGACCCCTGCAGAACTTTCGGGTGGGATGCAAAAGCGCGTGGCCATTGCCCGTGCCATTGTGTTGAATCCAAAGTATTTATTCTGCGATGAGCCCAACTCTGGATTAGATCCAGAAACAGCCATTGTCATTGACCTGCTCATTCATGAGATCACCCACGAATTTGGAATGACCACGGTGATCAATACGCATGACATGAATTCAGTGCTGGAGATAGGAGACCATGTCATCCTATTGGAAAAGGGAAAAAAAGCATGGGAAGGCACCATGGAAGAAGTCTTGCAATCCGAAGATACCGCGGTGGTGGACTACGTGTTCCGAAGCAACCTGTTTAAAAAGGTGCGCGCAGCGCTTCACAAGGCCTAAGCCAATTCGGCTAAAATGGCCTCCATTACTTCATCACTTTGCCATATTTCTCCAATGTTTGGGCGGGCCATGACAGTTTGCATGATAGCATCCTGGCGTTTCCCTGCCGCTAGGGCATCTGCATAGGGGATGTGGGAGAAAGTCACTTGTGAATACAGGGGCATCCACTTGCCTGGGTAACGTGCACTGAAGGCGGCTTCAATTTTTTTCTGAAGAAGAAATTCAGGCTGCCCCGTCAGGTCACGCATCTCGACAAAATTGCGCATGGCCAATTCGGCAATGGCATCTGCATTGGGTTTTCGTTCGGTTGAAAAGGCCAGAAAGGCCGCATCGAATTGGTCCTGATGCGCGTCAAGAATTCGGTCAAAAACGTGACAATCTTCAAATCCAGAATTCATGCCTTGGCCATAGAAGGGCACAATGGCATGCGAGGCATCCCCGAAAAGGACCGTTTTGCCCCCGACATGCCAGGGCGCACAACGGATGATAACCAGGCTGGAAACAGGGTTTTGGTCCCATTGGGCTTCAAAGTCCGGCATGAGGGTCAGGGCATCTGAAAATTGCGCCGAAAAGAATTGTCGCGCCACCTGCGCATTGTGCAAAGCCTCAAAGCTTTCAGTTCCTTCCATAGGAAAGAAAAGGGTACAAGTAAAGCTGCCATCAGGATTGGGCAAAGCAATCAGCATATGTTGGCCACGGGGCCAAATATGGAGGGCCTCACGCTCCATCAAATGTTGTCCATCAGGCCCCGGCGGAATATGCAACTCCTTATATCCGTGGTCGATGTATTCTTGTTCGTAATTGAAACGGTCTCTTCGTTGGAATTGCGCGCGCACTTTAGAAAATGCGCCATCCGTAGCAAACAAGGCTGAACCTTTCGAGGTAATAGGGCCATGATCCGTTTCAAAGGTTGCGGTACCTGCCTCAATGTCGGCATCTACACATCGGTGATCAAAGTGCACGCGAACGTCTGCTTGTTTTTCAGCGGCTTCTAGGAGCAACCTATTTAAACCGCCACGCGAGACCGAATAAATGGCTTGGTTCTCCTTTCCATAGGGTTGAAAACTAAGTTGTCCCGCCACATCATGCATCACACGACGGTACATAGGGATCGCATGGGCACGAACTTCCTCCCCAATCCCTACTTTTTCTAAAGCTGCCCATCCCCGGTCACTCAGGGCAAGATTGATAGAGCGCCCTTCCGCCACACCCGTCTTACGTGGGTCTTTTCTGCGTTCATATACGTCCACCGAATACCCTCGCTTCGCTAGGAAAAGCGCCCAAAGAGAACCAACTAAGCCAGCACCAACAACAGAAACGTGCTTCATCAAATAGGGAGTTAAGCGGCCGGGATGGCCAAGGTTTTACGGAGTGCTTGCTCAAGCCGTGCTAGGTCTGAATAGCGGGAATAGAGCGGGATGAAGGCCATGCGAATGGTGCCGGGTTCGCGCCAATCGGCGACTACCCCCTGTGCAAGCAAGGCATCAAAAAATGTGCGGTCACGCTGTTCAAACTGAACAGATACTTGACAGCCGCGCGATGGGTCTTCTTTTGGTGTGATAAGACGAATAGGCTCATCCAGTTCTTGCGCAACAGCCTCGAGCATATCCATACAACGGCGCGTTAGATCCAAGCCTTTCTGGCGGTGGGCAGCCAAATCCACTTGGTCAAAAATATCCAAGGAGGCGCGCTGGGCTGCCATGCTTAAAACAGGTGCATTGCTCACCTGCCACGCTTCGGCGCTTTGGATAGGATCAAAGTCTGGCCCCATTAAGAAGCGCGTTTTTTTATTGTGTCCCCACCAGCCTGCTAGACGTGGAAGGTCTGCGGCGTGGTGCCGTTCATGGACAAAGAGGCCTGCGGTCCCGCCAGGACCTGCATTGAGGTATTTATAGGAACACCATGCGGCAAAATCTACACCCCAATCATGTAGGGAAAGGGGGACGTTGCCCATGGCATGGGCAAGGTCCCAACCAACAAGGATGCCTTTTTTATGTGCCGCCTTGGTAATGCGGGCCATGTCATATACACGGCCGGTGAAGTAATTAACACCGCCAATTAACAAGGTGGCGACGCGGTCGCCATGTGTTGCGATCGCCGTCAAAATGTCTTCATCGGTAGGAACACCATCGACCCCTGTTCCTGCTACTTCAATCAAATCAGCCTCTGTGTAACCGTGGAATTGTAGTTGCGACACGAGGGCGTATCGGTCACTTGGAAACGCTTTTGCCTCGCACAAGATGGCAGGACGCGCAGCAGTAGGTTGGTAAAAGGAGGCGAGGGCAAAATGGAGATTGGCCGTTAGGCTCCCCATGGCAACTACTTCATGCGGATGTGCACCAGAAAGACGGGCTAAAGAATCGGCTAGGAATTCATGGTAAGGCATCCAAGGTTTTTTGGCATGAAAATGCCCCTCAACGCCTAAGTTTTTCCAATCTGTAAGTTCTTGGTCTATGGCGGCGCCAACCCCTTTGGGTTGAAGTCCTAATGAATTGCCTGTCAAGTAGATAACCTCGTTACCTTCCCAAACTGGGAGGTGGAATGCTGCGCGAAATGACCCCAATGGATCCGCAGCATCTAAGGCATATGCTTCGTCAATATGGAAAAAGGCGTTCATAAACTGAAAGTTCAAGGTGCAAGGTAGGTCATATGGGCAGTAATTTTGTCCTCTTAAACTTTATATCCTCATGCTATGATGGCAGAATTTGCAGGCCGACACATAGGTCCTCAGTCCAACGATTTGGCCCACATGCTTCAAGCAGTTGGAGTGGATTCCTTGGACCAACTGGTAGAACAAACTGTCCCACAGGCTATCCGCAATGAAGCGGCTATGGAAATAGCGCCCGCGATGACGGAAAGTGACTTTCTGCGCCACATGCATGGTTTAAGTCAAAAGAACAAGATCTTCGCTACGTACATTGGTCAAGGGTACCATCCTTCGGTGACACCTGCCGTGATCCAACGCAATATTCTGGAAAATCCGGGTTGGTACACAGCCTATACCCCTTACCAAGCTGAAATTGCCCAGGGACGTCTAGAAGCGCTGGTCAATTTTCAAACCATGGTGATTGATTTAACCGGGATGGAAATTACCAATGCCTCCTTGCTGGATGAGTCCACCGCAGCGGCGGAGGCTATGAGCCTGTTGATGGCAGCCCGAAGTCGCGAGCAGCAAAAACGCGGCGCAAATAAATTCTTTGTCGATCAGCATGTATTTGGTCAGACTTTGGGTTTACTGAAGACCCGCGCTACGCCCATGGAGATTGATCTGGTCATCGGCGATTTGGCTTCTTTCGCCCCCACGTCTGACTTCTTTGGCGCCTTGTTGCAATATCCCAATGCGGATGGCCAAGTGCACGATCCCCGGGCCTTGATCGCTGCCTGTAAGGAGCAAGAAGTGCGCGTGGCTGTGGCAGCAGATTTATTGTCTTTGTCCCTGTTAACTCCTCCAGGAGAGTGGGGTGCTGATGTCGTTCTGGGCACAACCCAACGCTTTGGTATTCCCATGGGCTTTGGTGGGCCGCATGCCGCGTATTTTGCCTCCAAGGATGAATATAAACGTTTTATGCCAGGGCGTATCATTGGCCGCACCCTGGATACAGATGGAAACAGCGCCCTGCGGATGGCACTTCAGACGCGCGAGCAACACATCAAGCGTGACCGAGCCACCTCCAACATTTGTACTTCGCAGGTATTGTTGGCTGTGATGGCTGGCATGTATGGGGTGTATCATGGTCCTGATGGACTAAAACGCATGGCAACGCGCGTGCATCAGCGCGCCTCAGGGATGCAAGTAGCCTTGCAGGCTATGGGGTACACCACCCTCAATAGTGCCTTTTTTGACACCCTACATGTGGCGGCGGACGACCGTTTGCTTGATGCCGTCAAAAGGGCCACTATAGCGGCAGAAATCAATATCGGGTATTCCGTCAAAGGATTTTTGATTTCGACCCATGAGGTCATGAATGATGCGGATGCACAAGCATTGGTCCACGCCTTAGCTTCTGCGAAAGGGGTTGATGCACCCGTGGTTGGCCTTGGCGAGATGGAATTACCTTCGGACTTGTTGCGCACTTCTCCCTATATGACGCACCCCGTTTTTTCTTCGTATCGCTCCGAAACCGAAATGATGCGCTATATCAAGAAGTTGGAACGTCGGGATATTGCCTTGAACCATTCTATGATTCCATTGGGGTCATGTACCATGAAATTGAATGCAGCCGCGGAAATGTTACCATTGAGCTGGCCTGCTTTTGGGCAAGTTCATCCCTTTGCGCCACTGGATCAAGCGGCTGGCTACATGGAGGTAATTCGCACCCTGGAGAAGGACTTGGCCGTGGTTACGGGATTTGATGCCACCTCGCTTCAGCCCAATTCAGGGGCTCAAGGGGAGTATGCTGGACTTTTGGTCATCCGTTCCTACCACCATGCGCGCGGCGATTTTCACCGCAAAACCGCCTTGATTCCTTCTTCTGCGCACGGAACCAATCCTGCGTCTGCCGTAATGGCGGGCATGGACGTGGTGGTCGTAGCATGTGATGAAAAGGGCAACATTGATCTGGCGGACCTGAGAGCCAAAGCAGAAAAGCATTCGGACACCTTGAGTGCTTTGATGATCACCTATCCTTCCACCCATGGCGTTTTTGAAGCGGGGGTAAAAGAAGCGACCTCCATTATCCATGCCCATGGTGGCCAAGTCTATATGGACGGAGCCAACATGAATGCACAAGTGGGCTTGACCTCACCCGGAAACATTGGCGCGGATGTGTGTCACTTGAATTTGCACAAAACTTTTGCAATCCCTCATGGAGGCGGAGGTCCTGGCGTTGGTCCCATTTGCGTAAAGGCGCACCTTGCACCCTATCTACCGGGCCACTCCGTTCATCCAACAGGAGGAGAGGCGGCCATGGGCGCCGTCTCTGCTGCACCTTATGGTTCTGCATTAGTTCTGCTCATCAGCTATGGATATGTCAAAATGCTCGGACCTAAAGGCTTGACTAACAGCACCAAATATGCCATCCTCAATGCCAACTATATCAAGAGTCGTTTAGAGCAGGCCTATCCTGTTCTTTACGCTGGTGAAAATGGACGTTGTGCACATGAAATGATTTTAGACTGTCGACCTTTTAAGCGTGAAGCGGGCATTGAAGTGACCGACATTGCAAAACGTCTGATGGATTATGGTTACCATGCACCGACCGTAAGTTTCCCGGTAGCGGGAACCGTCATGGTAGAGCCGACCGAGTCAGAATCGTTGGCAGAACTGGATCGATTCTGTGATGCCATGTTAGCCATCAAGGCCGAAATTGACCAAATAGTGAGGGGAGATTTGCCCAAGGAAAGCAATCCCCTCAAAAATGCTCCGCATACATTGGCGATGGTGACGGCTGACAAATGGGAATTGCCCTATTCTCGCCAAATAGCGGCATATCCTCTGCCAGAATTGGCCGAAAATAAATTTTGGCCAGCCGTTCGGCGTGTGGATGATGCCTATGGAGATCGCAACCTTATTTGTACGTGCGCTCCAATAGAAGCCTACTCTGCTTAATATTTTTTATCTTTTATATCGTAATATTGGTACTTCACAACAACAATTCCTCAAATAGCATGAAAAAACTTACGCTTGTGGCTGCTGCGGCAGCCCTTTCCTTGACCGCCTTCGGTCAGAATGTGGAGCGTACAGCCCCGAACGTTCGTATGAACGCAGATGCGCCTGTGCGTCACCTCAATCCCGCTCAATTGGCTGCCTTCTATGGTGCTGAAACCCCTGTGTGGTCTCAGGACTTTGCCAATGGCATCCCCACAACTTGGTTAAACTACGGAACGGCAGCTGGCTCTTCGGATCCTGATGCGAAATGGGAATACCGCGGAACAAGTACTACGCCTAGTAATACGGTAGGCTCGCGTGGTGCATACATGTCTGCTCAAACCCCTATTGCTTCTGCAACAGCATCAAACGGCTTCGTCGTTTTTGATTCTGACTTCTTGGACAATGCAGGTGTTGCAGGCAACTTCGGTAATGGTATTGCGGCTGCACCGCACCTAGCCGAATTGACCACTGACATGATTGATCTATCAAACTACAGTGTAGTAGACCTCCTCTTTACGCAATACTATCGTCGTTTTGCTGGCGCAGGTGGTTCTCAGGCGGTTCCTGCAACGTACATTGATTTCTCTACAGATGGGGGTACAACTTTCCCTTATTCTGTTACGTTGAATTCAGGCGTAGCTGTGAACAGCTCAACCGCTACAAATGACGTGGTGGTGGTTCAAGCTGGTGCCTACGTTGGTGGTCAGGATTCAGTTAAGGTTCGTTTCCGTTTTGACGGTGACTATTACTTCTGGTGTGTAGATGATATTTCTATCGTGAACACACCTCCTAACCGTATGGCCTTTACGGATTGGCAAGGTGCACCTGCGCAGGACATTATTTATGGTCCTTCAGCTTCTGGATCTTCTAAGATGGGTATCATGACGGCGAAACAATCTCGAGGCGTTACGTTTGATTGTAATGCGATCAACTCAGGAACCAATACCCAAACCAACGTGAAGCTTCAAATGAAGATTTATAATGGCGGTTCATTGGTTCAAACGGTTAACTCTTCTACTGTATCAAGTTTGGCTGCTGGCGACACGGCAAACTATAATGACTTGAACACGTATTCTACTGCTTGGACCCCAACAGCAAATGGCAGCTATGAAGTGGTATATGGTCTTCTATCGGATTCTGTATCTGTGTATTCTGATACGACCATGTTATACGTGAATGACTCCTTAATGTCGATGGACTTCAATAGCTGGGATAACAGCATTGGTGCTTCTACCAACGCTACACAGTGGGGTGATGGCGCACAGATGTGCAACCGTCACGACTTGGTTGACGACGAAATGTTGTTCGGTGCAAAAGTGTACTTGAGCTCATTGACTATGTCAGGAGCCATCCTTGAGCTTGCTGTATATGACTCTTCGGCTTTCTTGGGTAACAGCGGTGGCTGGGATGCGAACAAGCTAGTTGCCTATGGCCAGCAAGTTATTTCTGCTGCTGATACTGCCCTTGGTTTTGTGCGCTTTGATTTTACCGATCCTACTACAGGTCGCGGTGTGGATTTGGAAGTAGCCAAGGGTGCTTACTTCTACAACTTGACCATGTATGACAACCAAGCAGCTAACTATTTGGCTATCCGTAACGACCAAACATGGGCGAAGACGGCTGGATCTGGCTACATGTACTTGGCTGCTTTGGGTAGCTGGTACTCAGGTTATTCTAATTCTAAGTCCTTCAACAATCTATGGATACGCGGTATTCACTGTCCTGCTTCTTCAGCTGCTGCTTGTATGGGCATCGGTATGGATGAGCAAGCCATGGAGCAGATTGTCATGTCTCCAAACCCAGCTTCTGAGTTTGTAAACTTGAACTTTGGCTTGGCAATGGGTGATTACCATGTTGCCATTGTTGACTTCACAGGTAAAGTGATGAAGAATGAAGTGGTACGTGCTGACGCAAACGTATCTATCTTCATCGGTGACCTCACTTCGGGCATGTACATGGTACGTGTTCAGAAAGGGGATGACGTCAAGACGATGAAGTTGTCTGTTCTCTAAGGAGAAAAGAACTGAAAATAGAAGCGGCCCGGAAACGGGCCGCTTTTTTTTGTTCAAATCTCCAGGAAAGGAAGAAAGGTTTGATGGCCTATCGTTGATGGCCTATCGTTGAAATCAAGCGTCATGATGGGTGAAGACCTTCCGTGCCGCCTTAAAAAGGGATACTTAAGTGCCTTTGCGCAGCGCAGCGCGGCCTATAGTGGCGGTGATGAAGTCCTTATCTAAAGACCAACCCCTTGCGGGACTGTATTCACGCCCGTAGAAAATGATTTGAAGGTGCAACTTGTTCCAAGACGCCTCAGGAAATAGCCGTTTTGCATCCCGTTCCGTTTGTTCAACATTCTTTCCATTGGTAAAGCCCCAGCGGAACATAAGCCGGTGAATATGGGTGTCCACAGGAAAAGAAGGAACGCCAAATGCTTGACTCATGACGACTGAAGCGGTTTTGTGGCCTACTGCCGGCATGGCTTCAAGCGCTTCAAAGCTCTGTGGTACTTGTCCGTCATGTAAGTCTAATATCATGTTAGAAAAGGTGTGTATTCCCTTGGATTTCATAGGGGTGAGCCCACAGGGTCGTATTATAGCCGCAATTTCTTCTACACGGAGTGCGGCCATGGCGGCAGGCGTGGGCGCTTTTGCAAATAGGGCCGGCGTCACGGTATTGACCCGTGCATCGGTGCATTGCGCAGATAAAACGACGGCTACCAGTAAGGTATAAGGGTCCTTATGATCTAAAGGGATGGGCGTTTCTGGATAGAGCTGTTCAAGCGTCTCCATCACATAGGCTACCTTATCTTTCTTTATCATAAGAACAAAGGAAGCGGCTAAGTCGTTTAGATTGCAAGAAATTTCACAACTATATAGCTTTTCAGCATGACACATTTACAAGTGGGCGATGCCGCTCCTCATTTTTCGGGTGTAGATCAACAAGATCAACCCATTTCTTTAGATCAATTTGCAGGCAAGAAAGTGGTTCTCTACTTCTATCCAAAAGATGACACCCCGGGTTGTACGGCAGAGGCATGTTCCTTCCGTGATGGACATCAAGCGCTTTTAGATGCTGGGTTTGTCGTTGTCGGTGTATCTCCAGACCCTGTAAAGAAACATGCCAAATTTGCGGACAAGTACAGTTTGCCTTTCCCCCTAATTGCCGATGTTGAACGAAAAGTGATTGATGCCTATGGTGTTTGGGGGCGCAAAAAATTTATGGGCCGCGAATATGATGGGGTCTACCGCGAAACTTTTGTGATCGGAATGGATGGCAAGATTGAGCGCATCGTAGAAAAAGTAGAGACCAAGGATAGCACGGGACAGATCTTGAACGGCTAAACTTTTCAACAACCTGATGCCTGGTGAAGCATTTTGCACGTTTGTACCACTTGAATGTCGGGTAGGCTGCCTCCTGTTCTGTACATTTGATGTCAAGGTGCCTGCCGCCTATTTCTGATCAATAAAACGCTTTAAATCGATTCCCATGAGCTCGGACAAAGATGCCAAACTGAAAGCCCTTAAACTCACCATGGACAAGCTAGACAAAACCTACGGAAAAGGGGCTGTTATGCGCATGGGGGATAATGCTGTGGAAGAAGTAGAGGTCATTCCTACTGGTTCATTGGGATTGGATGTCGCGCTTGGAATTGGCGGATTTCCACGTGGTCGTGTGATCGAAATCTATGGCCCAGAGTCTTCTGGTAAAACAACGTTGACCCTTCATGCTATTGCCGAAGCGCAAAAGGCTGGGGGCATTGCAGCATTTATTGATGCAGAACACGCTTTTGATCGTTTTTACGCAGAGAAACTTGGTGTGCAAACCGAAGATCTCATCATTTCTCAACCCGACAATGGGGAACAGGCATTGGAGATTACAGATAATTTGATCCGCTCGGGCGCGATTGACCTGATTGTGATTGACTCGGTGGCTGCCCTTACGCCAAAAGCGGAAATTGAAGGTGATATGGGCGACAGCAAGGTTGGGTTACATGCGCGATTGATGTCACAAGCTTTGCGCAAATTGACCGGTACTATTTCAAAAACCAATTGTACGGTCATTTTCATCAATCAATTGCGTGAAAAAATCGGCGTCATGTTCGGAAACCCCGAAACGACGACGGGAGGAAATGCTTTGAAGTTTTACGCTTCTGTCCGTTTGGATATTCGTCGTTCTACCCAGATTAAGGATGGAGATCTTGTCATTGGCAACCGGACCAAAGTAAAAGTGGTCAAGAATAAGGTGGCACCGCCTTTCCGTGTAGCTGAGTTTGATATTCTCTATGGAGAGGGTATTTCAAAAATGGGTGAAATCATCGATTTGGGAACACAATACGAAGTCATCCAGAAAAGTGGAAGTTGGTTTAGCTATGACGGAACCAAATTGGGCCAAGGACGTGAAGGCGTCAAAACTATTTTGCGCGACAACCCTGAATTGGCCGAAGAAATTGAGCAGAAAATCATTGCAAAACTGCAGAATGGCTAAATACGGAGTTTGGCTTTTTGCCCTACTTGGATGGGGAGCTTGTACCGCACCAACCTCTACTGAAGGTGTGGTGGCATCCACTACCGTTAACTCGGATAGTTTGAACATCTATTTGGCAGATCACCCCAATCATACGGCGTCTTTAAATCTTCGTGCCCGTCGTTACATGGAGCAATCTAATTTGCCTTATGCTCTTGCCGATGCACAGGCCGTTTTAGAGTTAGATTCTACAGACCACGATGCTTGGTTAGTAGTGGGGGAAGTACAGTATTTAACCAACCATTCCCGGGAAGCACGTGATGCATGGGAGCGGTGTTTTGTAGAACATCCTACAGAAACGGCCTGTCGGTTAAAATTAGCTGAGTTGTATTCTATGGTCATGGAATACGACAAGAGTCTTGATTTAGTCGATAAGGTCATTGAACTAGACCCGAAAGATGCGGTGGCCTATTACATCAAAGGGTTAAACCTTCGCGACAGCAAGGGGGATAGTGTCATGGCGCTTTCTTATATCCAGAAAGCGATTGACCTTGACCCAAACTACGCCGCTGCCCTGGATATGGCGGGCGTATTGTCGGCCGCGCAAGCCAATCCGTTGGCCTTGAGTTACTATAGTCGTTTATTGGAATTAGAGCCCGATAATGCGCGGACGTATTATAAAATGGGTATGTTCCATTTGAGCGTGCGTAACTTAAATGGCGCCATTGAAGCGTTCACGAAGTGCACCCAATTGGATCCAACAGATGCAGAAGCTTTTTACAACTTGGGCTATATACATCTCGAGTTGAACATACTGTCCGAGGCGCGTAAATACTTCACGTCTTCTATTGCCGCCCGTGAAGTCAACTACCGTGCCTTTTATGGCCGAGCGTTTACATGGGAGCGCGGGGGAGATGCGGCAAATGCGGAAAAAGATTACCGTCAAGCCTTAGCCTTGAATCCTCAACATGGCCCATCTAGAGAAGGCTTGTCTCGCGTGGCCAAACGATAGTATGCGTTCCTTCTCTTTCGCATCTGTCCTTATACTTTTAGCTGCTTGCAGCACCTCAGAAATTATGACCGAACCCAAAGCAAAGCAGGTTTCTCATGCCATGGAAATGCATGGAGACATACGCCAAGACCCGTATTACTGGTTGAATAATCGGGAAGATGCAGAAGTTATTGACTATCTACATGCTGAAAACAGTTTTCGTGAGGCGGGCATGGCGCAGCTGAAACCGCTGGAAGATGCCCTTTTTGAAGAAATGACGGGCAGATTGGATCCAGATGATGCGAGTGTTCCTGTTGAAGTAGATGGCTATTGGTACCAAACGCGCTTTGAGAAAGGCGCGGAATATCCGCGTTATTATCGCAGAAAAGGTAGCATGGATACAGCAGAGAGCTGTATTCTTGATGTCAATATCTTGGCGGAAGGACAAGCCTATTGCCAGGTCAGTGGGATTCATATGACCAAGGATCATCAGCGTATGGCCTATGGGGTAGACTTTGTGAGTCGTCGTCTATACACGTTGCGCTTTGTGGACTTAGCCACGCAAACCACATGGGATTTTGAAGTACCTGGAACATCAGGGGGATTTGCTTGGGCGGATGATGGAGAAACATTTTTTTATGCCACAAAGGATCCTGTTACGCTGCGTGTAGATAAAATTTGGCGCCATATTTTAGGAAGCCAAGACGCGCCAACCCTCGTATATCAAGAAAAGGATGAGCGCTTTTCTTGCGGTGTTTACCGATCAAAATCAAAGCAATTCATTCACATCGCTACAGGGGCAACGGATGTAGATGAATTGTGGTATGTAGATGCCAAAAGTCCGCTAGAAGTCTTTCAGGTGATGCGACCACGAGAAATGGGAGTGGAGTATTCAGCGAGCCATTTTGGCGACAAGTGGTTTATCCGAAGCAACATAGAAGGCAGAAAGAATTATGCCCTGTTTACTGCGCCACTCTACGAGCCTTTGAACTGGTCCGTTCTCATAGAGCACCGTGAAGAGGTTCTTCTGGAAGGGGTTGAGTTGTTTAAGGATTTCATGGTATCCGAAGAGCGCGCTAAAGGCCTTGTTTCCCTTTGGATACGCCCCTGGGATGGAGCGCCACCACATGTCATTGCGCAGCCAGAAGAGACCTATACCTTGTATATGGGGAGTAATCCCACAGAGGATACAGACTGGCTCAGGTTTGGTTATACCTCCTTGGTCACCCCTTCGACAACCTATTCCTACAATATGCGGACCCAAGAACGCGTGGTTCTCAAGACACAAAAGGTTATTGGAGGGTACGATACAACCCGTTTTGTAACCAAACGATATTGGGCCACTGCGCCGGATGGCACCAAGGTGCCCATCTCGTGGGTTGGTCCAAAAGAAGCATTGAATCAGCCCGTACCCACTCTTTTGTATGGCTATGGTTCCTACGGTATTACCCTTGATCCAAGTTTTTCTGTCGCACGTCTTAGCCTATTGGAACGCGGTATGGCTTATGCCATTGCACACATTCGAGGAGGCGAATACCTAGGACGTGATTGGTACGAACAAGGGAGGATGGAACACAAGATGAACACTTTTACGGACTTTATTGCCTGTGCCGACTTTTTAAAATCGGAACACAAGGCAAGTGCGCTCTATGCGATGGGGGGCTCTGCTGGTGGACTTTTGATGGGTGCCGTGCTCAATCTTCGCCCCGCATTGTGGTCAGGCGTCATAGCAGCCGTTCCTTTTGTGGATGTGGTGACGACCATGATGGATGAAAGTATTCCTTTGACAACAGGCGAATACAGCGAATGGGGCAATCCAAATGAAGCGGAAGCCTATTTTAGAATGAAATCCTATTCGCCCTATGATAACGTGGCATCCGTGGCCTATCCACCCTTGTTGATTACGACAGGGCTACATGATAGTCAGGTGCAATATTGGGAGCCAGCCAAGTGGATAGCGCGTCTACGTGAATTGCGCACCAACCAAGCACCGCTCTACTTGTATTGCAACATGGAAACCGGACATGGAGGGGCTTCTGGCCGCTATCAGGCGTATAGAGAAACGGCTATGGAATATGCGTTCTTCCTAGGATTGAAGGATGCTGTGATTTTGGAGTAGGCCGACCCAAACACGCTCGCTCGCTCCTTGGTTTCTTTGGATAAAGGCACGCGCTTTTTGGGTATCCTGCTTAAGTGTGCTAGGCTGATCGAGATATCCTTGAATCCATTGGGCAACATCGGAAGCCTGTGCTGTGAGGGGGAGTAAGGTCACCGAATTGTTTTCTTCGCTTGCCTCCCAATGCCCTTTAATTTGGGGCCCACAAAGTACAGGCAAACCTTGGGCAAGCGGTTCAAGAATATTGTGCAAGCCCGCCCCAAATCCACCCCCCACGAAGGCTAGGCTGCCGGCCGCATAGAGGTTGGGAAGATCCCCTATCGTATCGACAAGTAAGACGCGCGCATCTGTTTTCTCTTGGAGTGTATACTGATGATACCTAGACCAGCGTAGGGAAGGAAGTGGAAGGCGTCGCGCTAGCGTCTCTATGCGTTGCAGGTCATGGGGCGCAAGGATATACTTCAGCCTAGGAAAGCGGAGGAGATTAGGCAGTAAGAGCGCTTCTTCCGCCGCCCATATACTGCCTGCGACGAGCAAGGGGTGCCCATCAGTAAAATCATGGAGTGATGCTGTTGGACTGGCGTTGGTTACGCGGTCAAACCGCCCATCACCACTCCATAGACCATTGCGATAGCCGGCATCCGTCCACCGCGATAGACTGCCTTCTGTTTGGTGCCAAACCGTCTGGGCGGCTGCCCAGGTCAATCGTTCTATCCGATTCCATGGGTGCAAGCGAAGGTGGCCAGCGCGAACCTCCGCGTAGGCCACATGGTAGGGGATATGGCGTTTTTGTAACGCGCGTGCCATGCACGGCCAAAGGTCATACTTGGCAAAGAGCACCTGCTTAGGTTCTGCCGTAGATAAAAAAGCTGCCACAGCGTCTGGACGGTCCCATGGGGCCATCGCAAAATAGGCCTCTTGTTTGGCGGCAAGCTCGACGCCACTCGAAGAAAAAAACGTCACCAACACCTTCCAACCTTCGGATTTTGCGCGGTCAATGATCGGAAGGACCATGTAATATTCCCCCAAAGAGGCGGCATGTACCCAGAGGTCAAAGGGTCCCTTCGGGATCTGATAGCGTTGGTGGAAGGCCACTAGGGCCTTGGCTTTTCTGTGCCCAAAAGCACTGGCAAGCAGGACCGCCCATCGCATCAACCAACCGGGAAGCCTGTGCATTAGTAATAAAAACGGATCGCTGATTTTTCTTGTAACATAGGCAATATCCACGTCGCACGGATTCCCCATCCTGCATCCCATTGGGCGGCCGTCGTGGGACCCTGTAGGGTGAAGGAATACCCTCTAATGGGGAGCATATAGCCTTGAAAAGCAACCAAGCTCAGGGCAAAATGCGGAGCGATACGACCCAAATGCAAAAAACCCAGTTCTTCCGAAACAAAGGGTCCGCGGCGGAGTTCATCCATCCCATAGGTGTAGGGGGCTGCCAACATAGGCACCCCCCCCGAGGACATGAAGGCAATCTTATGTTGCATGACACCCCCTTTTACCTTCCAGTACCAGGTGCTCTTGGCTGATCCCAATGGATTTAGGGGATACCGTTGACCGATATGCCCCCCCATTTGCCACCCACGCATTTCGATGCGCAGACTACCGTAGCTTCCATCATTACTCAAGATCTCGCCTTCAGGGGTGAGCAAGAAATTCAGCACATCCGACATGTTTTTGACCTGGCTGCTGTATAAACTGCCAAGATCTAGGCCTATGAGCGTAGCGCCATTCAGCAGGCTGTAACTAGCTTGTACATCCAGCATACTCCCAAAGCGATGGGTCCATGCGCCACTCGGCTGATAGCCGCCCAGGCCCACTTGGATGAGGCCACCACGTTGCCCCTCCACCTTTTCTGGGATAGGGGTGCTGCGGCGAGGACGGGCTATGGCGACACTTTGCGCTAAAAGCAGGTGTGGAGCGATAACAAGGGCCAAGACCCATATAAGGGATAAATTGCGCATGATGCGAAGGTAGAACGCAGAATCCAACCGTTAAGTGCGCGTGAAAAGGGGTATTTTTGTGTCAAAGCAATTTTTGTCCCTTGGTATGACCCCCGTGAATAAGCCCACCTCACCCATTCCCATGGTGGATTTGGCAACGCAATATTCCGCCATTCAGCCCGAAGTAGATGCTGCTTTATTGGCCGCCGTGCGCGCAGGCGCCTATATTCAAGGACCTGATGTCAAGGCTTTTGCAGCCGAATTGGCCACTTATTTGGATGTGGAGCATGTAATTCCCTGTGCTAATGGCACCGATGCGCTCCAATTGGCCTTGATGGCCTTAGGTCTGAAGCCCGGAGATGAAGTCATTACGGCCACGTTTACCTATGTAGCTACCGCGGAAGTGATCGCCTTACTAGGGTTACAGCCCGTGCTAGTCGATGTACACCCGGATACCTTTGCCTTGGACCTAGATCAAGTAGAAAAGGCCATTACGGCCAAAACAAAAGCGATCGTGCCCGTGCATTTATATGGCCAAGGAGCGGACATGGAATCTCTTTTGGCCTTGGCCGCCCAGCGCGGCATTCCCCTCATAGAGGATTGTGCCCAGGCCCTAGGGGCAAGCTATACCTTGTCAAACGGCCAAACTGCACGCCTAGGAACCATGGGTGCGATGGGATGTACCAGTTTCTTCCCTTCCAAGAATTTGGGATGTATGGGGGATGGAGGTGCCTTGTTTACACGCGACGCTGCGTTGGCTGATCGATTGCGCATGATGGCCAACCATGGTCAAAAAGTAAAGTACCGTCACGATGTTGTGGGCTGTAATAGCCGTTTAGATACGCTTCAGGCTGCCATCCTTCGGGTCAAGTTGCGCCATTTGGATCAATACACTGCCAACCGTCAAACGGCTGCACGCTATTATGACGAGGGGATACAAGGCCTTCAGGGCATCAGTATTCCCATGCGCGATCCGGCTAGCACCCATGTTTTTCACCAATACACCCTCAAGGTACACGGCGGCAAGCGCGATGCATTAAAAGCACACCTAGAAGCGGCAGGCATTCCTAGCATGGTCTATTATCCTTTGCCTTTGCATGCCCAGCCTGCTTATTCCTCAGCACGTTACCCTTTGGGACATTTCCCAGTAGCGGAAGCCCTTTGTGATCAGGTATTAAGCCTGCCGATGCACAGCGAATTGACCCCTGAAGTTCAAACCTATATAATCCAAACCCTTCATTCTTTCTTTACTCCATGAAAATAACCGTAGTAGGAACAGGCTATGTAGGCCTTGTCACAGGTGCCTGTTTGAGTGACGTGGGTATGCAGGTTACCTGTGTGGACGTTGACGTGCAAAAGATTAAAAATTTGCAAAAAGGCATCTTACCGATTTATGAGCCAGGATTAGAAGAAATTGTGAGACGCAATGCAGCCTCGGGGCGCTTGCTGTTCAGTACTAGCCTGCAAACGGCCATCCAAGGAACAGAAGCGGTCTTTATTGCGGTGGGTACGCCCCCGGGGGAGGATGGTTCGGCAGATCTGCAATACGTGTTGGCGGTAGCCCAAGAGATTGGCACCCATATAACGCAATATACCGTGGTGATCACCAAGTCTACGGTGCCCGTAGGGACGGCAGAAAAGGTACGGGGCGCCTTGCGTCATGCCCTCGATGCGCGTGGCAGTGACGCATCTTTCGACGTAGTCTCCAATCCTGAATTTTTAAAAGAAGGGGCCGCGATCGATGATTTTATGCGTCCTGACCGCATTGTATGTGGGGTAGAAACGGATAAGGCCAAAGATGTCCTGACACAGCTTTACAAGCCTTTCACGCTGAACGGCCACCCGGTACTCTTCATGGATATTCCCTCTGCCGAGATGACCAAATACGCTGCCAATGCGATGTTGGCGACCAAGATTTCCTTTATGAATGATATCGCCAACCTGTGCGAAATCATGGGGGCAGATGTCAACCAAGTCCGGAGGGGCATTGGCAGCGATCCCCGCATCGGGACCAAGTTTATTTACCCCGGCATCGGCTATGGCGGATCCTGCTTTCCGAAGGATGTAAAGGCGCTCTTGCGCACCGGCCGCGAAAAGGGCTATGAACTGCGCCTCCTGCAAGCGGTAGAAGACGTAAATGAAGACCAAAAGAGGGTCATGGTGCGCAAGGTGAAGGCCCATTTTGGTCAAGACCTTCGGGGCAAACATTTTGCTTTTTGGGGCTTGAGTTTTAAGCCTGAAACAGACGACATGCGCGAAGCCCCTTCGGTCGTGATCGCAGAAGCGTTGCTTGCGGCAGGGGCGACGGTTACTGCGTATGATCCTGCTGCTATGGCTGAAGCAAAGCATCAATTGGGGGACCGCATTCACTATGCCACAGATGCCTACAAGGCCCTAACGGGTGCGGATGCCTTGCTTTTAATCACGGAATGGCGCGAATTCCGCCTTCCGGACTGGGCACGCGTCAAAGAAGCATTACATCAACCCGTTCTTTTTGACGGGCGCAATATATACAGTGGACCAGAGATGCGTTCTGCTGGCTTTACGTACAATGGAATAGGACTTCAATAATGCCACGTATTCTCATTACCGGTGCAGCCGGCTTCCTCGGGTCACACCTTTGTGACCGCTTCTTACATGAAGGGTATGAGGTAGTCGCTATGGACAATTTGATCACGGGGGACCTGCGCAACCTAGCGCATCTTCATGCATTGCCTGGGTTCACCTTTGTACACCATGATGTCAGCAGTCACATTCACCTGAATGGCCCATTGGATTACCTATTGCATTTTGCCTCGCCGGCCTCGCCCATTGATTATCTAAAAATCCCTATCCAGACCCTCAAAGTAGGGTCGTTGGGCACCCATAACTGTCTTGGGCTTGCTATGGCCAAGGGTGCACGCATGCTGATTGCTTCCACCTCTGAAGTCTATGGTGACCCACAAGTGCATCCACAAACTGAGGAGTACTGGGGACACGTAAACCCTGTTGGGCCGCGTGGGGTGTACGATGAGGCGAAAAGGTTCCAGGAAGCTATGACGATGGCCTACCATCGTTATCATGGGTTAGAAACACGTATTGTCCGCATATTCAATACTTATGGGCCTCGAATGCGCCTCAATGACGGACGCGTATTGCCTGCTTTCATAGGTCAAGCTTTGCGGGGCGAAGACCTCACCCTTTTTGGTGACGGCAGTCAAACACGCAGCTTTTGCTATGTGGATGATTTGGTCGAAGGCATTTATCGACTGCTTTTGAGCGATTACGCCGAACCTGTGAACATGGGCAATCCGGATGAGATCACCATCAAAGCCTTTGCGGAAGAGATCATCAAACTCACGGGGACAGACCAGAAAATTGTATATCAGCCCTTACCCAAGGATGACCCCACCCAGCGTCAACCCGATATTCGTAAAGCGCGTGAAATTTTGGGTTGGGAACCAAAGGTTGGCCGCGCTGAAGGGTTGGCCCGGACGTATGCTGCATTTCGCGCACTGCCCGATGAGGTCCTTTACAAGCAGGAGCACCGAGACTTTAAAGACTTTAAAAGATGAGCAAGGGGCGAATTTTAGTGACGGGGGGACTGGGCTACATTGGCGCTCATACGGCCGTGGAGCTATTAGCCAAGGGCTATGATGTCGTATTGGCGGACAACCTATCCAACACGCGCAAGGAAGTGCTGGAGGGCATTGAGGCCGTTTCGGGGCAGCGTCCAACCTGGTGGAACGTGGATATAGCCGATCCTTCCGCAACCCGCGCTGCATTATCAGAGCAACATTTTGATGGCATTATTCATTTTGCTGCCTACAAGGCCGTTGGCGAATCTGTGGCAGAACCCCTGAAATACTATCAAAACAATCTGACCAGCCTGGTAAACCTATTGGCGTATGTACAATCACACCCCAGCTGTGGCTTTATATTTAGCTCTTCCTGCACAGTATATGGGCAAGCAGACGACCTTCCTATCACGGAGGCCGCTCCCATAAAGCCAGCGGAATCCCCCTATGGCAATACCAAGCAAATCGGCGAAGAGGTCATCAAAGAAACAGCACAAGCTAAGGGATTGAAAACGATCGCCCTGCGCTATTTCAACCCGATTGGGGCGCATCATTCTGCCTCCATCGGTGAATTGCCTCTGGGTGTTCCTCAGAATCTAGTCCCCTTCATCACCCAAAGTGCCGCGGGACTCCGCGGACCCCTCCAAATCTTTGGGCAGGATTATCCCACCGCCGATGGGACGGCCGTGCGTGACTACATCCATGTCGTGGACCTCGCCTTAGCGCATATCGTCGCCTTAGAACGCCTGATGGACAATGCCCAAGAGGCCCCGATGGAGGTCTTCAACCTTGGCACAGGGAAGGGGTCCACGGTGTTAGAAGTGATTCAAGCCTTTGAGCGGGCCACAGGGCAAAAGTTGGCTTGGAGCTATGCCCCAAGACGTGCAGGCGATGTGGTGGCAGCATATGCAGACACCACGCGTGCGACCCAAGTGTTGGGATGGACCGCCCAAAAGTCATTAGACGAGGCCATGCGTGACGCATGGGCATGGCAATTAGCCATTGGCGCGCCAGAAAAAGAAGCATGATGTACCTTAGGCCATGATGAAAAAAGGTGTGCTTCTATTGGGTCTATGGTGGATGTCCCTTCCTACGTGGGCGCAGCCCATATCTTTTTCGCTCCCTTTAACCAAAACCTTTGTATTGGCAGCAGGCGAAACGGATTTTGACATGCAAATTCAGCATTTGGAAGCACCCGATGCATTTTCAAAACAAGCGGCACTTCGGGCCATCAAGGCAGAAGCAGATGCGCGGTTTGGTACCGCAGATTATACGGCTATTCCCCCGTCACGAAGACTGAAGACCACAGTACAGGATCCTCTATTGCTCGATGCCTTTGGCATGAAGCTGGTCTATCCCATCAATGGGGTGCAATATGCCCTGGCGGGGGGCACGCCGAATGACAATACGGTGGCCTTTTCAAAGGACAGCATCCTACTGGCTGCAGTGAATACGCGTATCTGGGCATGGGACCTCAAATCGGACACCTTTCACTTCCCTCAACAGTTCTTGTCATTAATCCAAGCCTCCGGTCTTCAAACCTCGGCAAACGCCAGTGACCCGCGCTTACTCTATGATCCTGTAGCGGACCGATGGGTGCTGCTCTTCTTTGTGGGCAATACGCCTGCGGCCAGCCAGATTGTGGTGTGCTTCAGCCAAACAAACGACCCTGCAGCTGGCTGGAATCTGTACACCCTCCCCGGGAATCCACTGAACAATAACCGCTGGAGTGATTTTCCCAGCATGGCCTTTACCGATGACAAATTGGTTATGTCCATCAACCTCATCATCCCAGGCGTAAGCTGGCAGGTAGGATTTGATGGAACGGTGATTTGGGAAATGGACAAGGCCGCCGGCTACGCCGGTGACACGGCCCTGCCTGCGGAATTGCATCACGGCATTCAATATAACGGAAACTGGATTCGCAACCTAGTCGCAGTCAATGGCTGGGATGGCTATGTCAGCAAGCCAATGTGGGCATCTAACCGAAATTTCTCTGCACAAAATGATACCATGTTCTTTTTGCGCAGAGCAGATTCGGCCATCGGCGGAACCCATTCCTATCATATCTATCAGGTGCCGACCACCCTTCCCTATGGGGTACCACCCGATGCGCGTCAACCTTCTAGCGATCCAAATAATGCCAACTATCACCTCTCTACCAATGACGGTCGTTGGTTGGGGGCACTCGAGTTAAGTGATGGATCGGTGCATGTTGTCAGTACCACCCGGGATTTTACGACCAACCGCTGTGCGATTTACTATGGCCAATTGGACAATCCTTATCAGCCGGATAGCCTATATGGACATATCATTGCCCACCCGACACGTGATTTAGGCTACCCCAACCTGGTCGCTATGGGCAATGAAGTATGTGACCAAGAGTTGCTTATTGGCTTCAATCATTCTTCGATCACAGAAAAAGCGGGCGTGAGTGCTATATACAAGGGCAATGATGGCAGTTTCTCTGACTTTGTCACCATCAAAGAAGGGGAGGGTATCGTGAACAAATTGAGCGGGCCCGAACGCTGGGGTGACTACTTTGGGCTTCAGACCGTTTACCACGATCCGCAAAAAGTGTGGGCCGCAGGTTTTTATGCCTTGTTCAATGGCGGAAATTCAACCTGGTTTGGTTTGCTGCAAAGCCCTGATTCCACTGCGTTACATGTCGAGGTGTCTGCTTCGGGCGTTGGCTGTGATCAAACTTTGACGGCCTCCGTCATGGGGGGCGTTCCCCCCTATACCTACCGTTGGACTGGAGGGTCCACGACCCCCACTGCGCCCGCTATTTGCTCTGGTGATTCTGTGACGCTCAATGTCACGGATGCCCGAGGATGCGCCCATGTGGCTCAGCTATACGTACCCTACAGCGATGTAGATGCACCGGTCGTCTTCCCAAATCCCACTCCAGGAGAGGCGCTTTTAGCTTTTGATGCCCCATTTGATGGTACGGTCGAGGTTCGGGTCCTGGATGCCGCGGGCCGAATGTTATATCAGCAAGATCGTGCTGTAAAAGAAGGCCGAAATGAAGTCCAGTTATGGATGGGTCATTTGCCCCAAGGACAATATATCGTGCATGTATTATTTGTCGCCCATCTTGCAGACCTTTCCGCACCCATGGAATTGGTCGCACAGAAAGTGGTGGTGCTACCAGGAAACTAAAGAATATGAAAACCATCCTCATCACCGGCGGCGCCGGATTTATTGGATCCCATGTTGTTCGTCGTTTTGTCCAACAACATCCGACCTCCATGATTATCAACTTGGACGCGTTGACCTATGCGGGCAATTTGGAAAACCTCAAGGATGTTGAGAAAGCGCACAATTACGCGTTTGAAAAAGTAGATATCCGTGATGCTGCCGCCGTTAAATCCTGCTTTGACAAGCATCAACCGGATGCAGTGATTCATTTAGCAGCAGAAAGCCATGTAGATCGCTCGATCGCCGACCCCTTGGCCTTTGTAGAAACCAATGTGATCGGTACGGCAAACCTACTCAACGCAGCAAAAGAGCTGTGGCAAGGTGCCTTTGAGGGCAAGCGTTTCTACCACATAAGTACGGATGAAGTGTTTGGCGCCCTGGGGGCGGAAGGGTTTTTTACGGAAGAAACCCCCTACAGCCCCAATAGCCCTTATTCGGCGTCTAAAGCAGCCAGCGACCATTTTGTACGCGCGTATCACGAAACCTATGGTCTGCCGGTGGTGCTATCGAATTGTTCCAACAATTACGGTCCCAACCATTTTCCTGAGAAACTTATTCCCTTGATGATTCATAACATCTTACAGGGCAAACCATTGCCTGTCTATGGGGATGGAAAGTATACCCGAGATTGGCTGTATGTGGAAGATCATGCGGCGGCAATTGAAACGGTCTTTTTACATGGACAAAATGGCCAAACCTATTGCATTGGGGGTTGGAATGAATGGAAAAACATTGACCTGGTGCATGTCTTGTGCGATCTAATGGATAAGAACTTGGGTCATCCACAAGGCCAAAGCAGAGGGCTGATTACGTTTGTCAAGGACCGACCTGGGCATGACCTTCGTTATGCCATTGACGCAAGTAAAATTTACCGGGAACTGGGATGGAAGCCACAAGAAACCTTTGAGACGGGGCTGGCAAAAACCATTGAATGGTATCTCCAAAATGAGGCTTGGCTGGACAATGTAACGAGCGGAGCCTATCAAACCTATTACGTAAAGCAATATGCCTAAGGCCAACGCTTGGGCTGTCATTCCTGCGCGCTATGGTAGCACGCGTTTGCCGGGCAAACCCTTGGCAGATATTGCAGGAAAACCCATGATTGTATGGGTATGGGAGAAGGTTTCTCAGATCTTACCTACCTATGTTGCCACGGACGATGCCCGCATAGCACAGGTCATCAAAGCCGCTGGCGGAAGGGTGGTCATGACCTCGCCTACATGTGAAAATGGAACGCAGCGCGTCGCTGAGGCCATCACCCTTCTTGCACAGCAAGGTCAGCCTCTACCCGAGGTCGTTCTCAATATTCAGGGAGATGAACCCTTGGTTTTACCCCAAGATATAGCGACATTGTTACAATTAATGCAAAGGGAAGAGGTGCAAATCGGGACCTTGGTTACACCTGCTCAACCGGGAGACATAGAAAGTGGTCACAATGCCTTTGCAGACAAAGGGCCCGATGGTCGCTGTCTCTCCTTTCAACGACAGCCAAATACCTGCTCTGTGCAGGCATGGCGACACGTGGGTATGTACGGGTTTAAAACAGCTTTACTTCCGACGCTTGTGGCGCTCCCTGCAACCGTCAATGAGCAACGTGAACGCTTGGAGCAGGTACGCTGGCTAGACCATGGCTATGCCGTTTATGCCGCAGAAATAGCTGCAGCAGGCATTGGGGTGGACAGTCCTGAAGACCTTGCGGTAGTGCGCCAACACATCGCACAAAACGCCTAAATCAAGCCAATTTTCGGGCAACCATTAAGCCATCCCGGAAGGGGAGGAGTTGATGCGCTACGCGCGGGTCGGCTGCAATCTTCTCATTGTAGGCGCGCAAACCAGCGGTTTCATGGTCTTGGTGTTTGGGGTCGACTACCTTGCCGCTCCAAAGCACATTGTCGGCGATGATGAGGCCGCCTGGTCGGACGGTGTCAACCACGAGATCAAAGTAGGTGCAATAATTTTCTTTGTCGGCATCAATAAAAACCAAATCCCACGGCGCTTGCAGTGTCGGGATGATATCTAGGGCGTCGCCAATATGAAGCGTGATGCGGTCCTTCATGCCGGCCTTTTGCATAAAGCGTTCAATCCGAGGCTTTAGCTCGGCGTTGATATCCAGGGTGTGAATATGGCCTTCAGGCGCAAGTCCCTCGGCCATACAAAGCGCGGAATAGCCGGTATAGGTGCCAATTTCGAGGACATAAGAAGGACGTAAAAGATGTGAAATCAGACTCAAGAAGCGCCCTTGTTGGTGGCCGCTGAGCATACGTGGCATTAGGACTTCTTGCCACGTTTCGCGCTCTAAAGCGGCAAGCGTGTGACTAGGTGCTTCAGTATGCACTCCAGCATATTGGTCTATAGCAGGCGGAAGAAATTCCATAGGGATATATTAAGCGGTAGGGAGATAGCGCAATTCACAGAGTTGTGCGGGATCATACAGGCGGTTGGCCACTTCGAGCATTTGACTCGGGGTCACGGCTTCTACTTTGGCCGCCATCTCTTCAAAGGTGTCTACCCGGTTAAAGGTTAATAGGCTTTTCCCCAGTGCGGCCATCAAGCTACCGTTGCTTTCTTGCGCAAGCGCCATTTGGCCGAGGAGCTGTGTCTTGGCTTTGCTATACTGTAAGGTGCCCAAACGCTTTTCGCGCAGATCTTTTAATTCTCGAAGGACTAGGCGATGGCAGCGTTCCATCGTCTCTTTGTCGGTCCCAGCATAAATGCCCCACAAACCCGTGTCGCTATAGGGATTGAGGAAGCTTTCAATTTGGTAGGCGATGCCGTGGCGTTCGCGGATATTCAGGTTTAGGCGCGAATTCATGGAGGGCCCTCCTAGAACATTGTTCATCAAGACCAAAGCGCTTAAATCGTCATCATGGACATGTAATGCGGGGCCACCCATGACCATATGGCATTGATGAATATCCATGTGGCGGTGTTCTATCTTGGGCGATATGGTGGGCGCAGCGAGGCGCTCGGTGGGTTGACCTTTGGCTTCCCAAGGGGCCGCATAGCGCAGGGCCATCCGTTCAAAAGCTTTTGCTGAGATGCCCCCAACTGAAGTAAGGACTGCATTCTCGGGGCGGTAGTTGCGCTCCACAAAGCGCAGGACTTGCGCTCGGGTAAAGGTGGGCACACTCTCTTCTGTGCCCAGAATATTGCGCCCTAGCGGGTGATCGCCGTAGACCAAAGCATCAAATTCGTCAAAGATCAATTCAGACGGGCTATCTCGGTAGGAATCAATTTCATCCAAGATCACATCCTTCTCCTTTGGGATTTCCTTCTCAGGAAAACGTGCATTTTGAATGATATCAAAGAGCAGTTCCATGGAACGCCCATAGTGGGACACCAAAAAGCTGGCGTACAAGGTGGTATCTTCTTTGCCTGTGTAGGCGTTAAGTTCACCGCCCACATCTTCAATGCGCGAAAGAATATGATAGGCCTTTCGGCGCGTAGTTCCCTTAAAAAGTAGGTGCTCAATAAAGTGGGCAAGCCCCTCTTCATCGGGTCCTTCATCCCTGGAACCCGCTTGTAAGATGAGACCTACATGACCCGCGGGGGAAGCCACCTGTTGATGGATCCAACGCAGACCATTAGGAAGGGTACCGACAACAAAGTCAGGCCGAGAGAGTGGATCCACCACTGGTTATTTCAGCCATTTGTCCAGCCATGCAAAGAACTCTGCATGCCAAACTAATCCGTTCTGAGGGTTCAATACCCAATGCCCTTCTTCAGGAAAGTACAAAAAGCGCGAAGGGATGCCACGCAACTGGGCTGCCTGGTAGGCTTCCATGCCTTGATTGACAGGCACACGGAAGTCATTTCCACCATGGATGACCAATAATG
>ERZ888423.72-NODE-72-length-95214-cov-12.950189_pt1 | contig 95214 bp, 86 predicted proteins | sample MGYA00520523_ERZ888423 | MGnify/ENA primary metagenome ERZ888423 (study PRJEB32303, sample SAMEA104408611) | aquatic metagenome | biome: Brackish water; feature: Pelagic; material: water | place: Baltic Sea | collected 2014-06-08T10:24:00 | depth 30,27 m ...
AAACTGGGTCTGAGCTATGCACTCAATGATTTCCATAGCCTGCAATTGCGTGCGCAGCGTGGCTTCCGCGCACCGCAGGCGAGCGAAATGTATCGCCTGCAGAACGACCAGAACATCGCAGACCTAGACTCGGTAGAGCTCGACAGCTACGAGGTTGAGTTTAAAGGCGCAGGTGAAGGTTGGGCATATTCTGCTGGCTACTACTTCATGGACAAGCAGAACGAGATTGTTACCAACAGCGATCGCGTCAATCTCAACAATAGCCATACTCAACACACCGGCCTTGAGTTTTCGCTCGGGCTCGATATCACAGACACACTCGCCCTAGCGGCAGTCTACAATTTTGCCGAACATACTTACGAGAACTCTGAAATTTCTGGCGGGATCGACATCCAAGGCAACAACGTTGATACGGCACCGCGTCAGTTCGGCAATCTGCGTCTTCGTTGGACACCGAGTGAGCGCGTAACCAGCGAACTCGAATTAGTCAGCATGGGCGAGTACTATACTAATCCTGAGAACACAGCGAGCTACTCGGGTCATAACCTACTCAATCTGCGCACGCAGTACACGGTAAACGATTCGGTTCAGATCTATGCGAACATCTTAAATCTCGACAACCGCGAATACGCCGAACGCGCGGATTGGACGACGTTTACCGATGACCGCTACTTCCCAGGCGAACCCCGTCGCGCGTTTATTGGCATCACAATCAATTACTAGCGGCAGCGCATGGATAGCACGAAGAAGCCACTCAGCACTTTCTCTCTTGGAGGAACTATAAAAGACTCTTCGAGAGAAACTGCGCAGCGGCGCGAGAAGCAAGTCCCTGAGCAGTGCGCCTACGCAGCACTGCTCAGGCATTTCTCGATGCCTGTGCCGTTTGCTGAGCGCCCTACTGAGCATGCCGACCCCCGAATTCACCAAGACATTCTGTCGCCAAGCTCACTTCGTGCAGCGGCAGTATTAATAGCGGTCTCAAGGCCTTCCAGCGCGCAAGCAAGTCGCGTCGTACTCACCCTTCGTTCCGAAAAACTGAAATCTCACGCGGGTCAAGTCAGCCTCCCGGGCGGCACCTGCGATGCAGAAGACGATGGCATAATCGATACCGCCTTAAGAGAGGCTGAAGAAGAAGTAGGGCTCGCCCGCTCAGAGGTCGAGGTCATCGGACAGATGGGCGAGATATCGCTACCCTCAGGATTTAGGATTACCCCAGTAATAGGGCTTATCGACGCAGGCCTGACACTGACGCCCTGCCCCGATGAGGTCGCCGATATTTTCCACCCGCCGCTGGACTTACTGCTCGATCCCACAGCGTACTCGCGTTCGATTACTCACTACCGAGGCGCCGATCGGACTATTTTCGAATTGCCTTATGAGGGTTTTCGGATCTGGGGTGCCACTGCCGCTATTCTGTACTCTCTCGCAAAGCAAGTGGGTCGATAGTCCTGGAGGCCGCCGCCTTATTTATGACGAGGCACTTTTAACGAGCTTGTAACGAGCTTTTAATCGGCTTTATCTGACGCCGCTAAAAAGCCCGCCGGCGTTTGATCTACTGCTGCGGCACTGCCCAACTAGGGAAATCACCGAGCACATCGAATGCGACGTGTCCTAGCGTGTACACAAAGGCGGTTACGATAATCACCGAGAGTATATCGAGCCAGATACCCGCGATAACCATTTTGGTGATCGGCACGCGCCCAGACGCATAGATAATCGCATTGGGCGGTGTCGAGACAGGCAGCATAAAGGCGCACGAAGCCGCGAGTGTCGTTGGAATAATAAGCAGCAACGGATGAACCTCGATCGCTTGCGACAGAGAGGCCATAATCGGAAGCGCGAGTGAAATGGTGGCAACATTAGATGACACCTCGGTGAGTAGCGTAATAAACCCGACCGTACTCAACACGATGGCAAACGGGCTCGCATCGCCTAAAACAACCTGCAGCTGACTCGCCATATAGGTTCCAAGCCCAGACGTCGAAAAGCCCTTAGCAATCGCGAGTCCGCCGCCGAAGAGAAGCAAAATACCCCAAGGCACATTCTTTGTGTCTTCCCAGTCCATCAAGCGACCACCCACTTTTTTACTAGCAGGAATGACAAACAGCGTCAGCGCCATTGCGATAGACACAGTGCCGTCGTCGATAAGCGAGCTAATTGGGGACGCGCCAAACTGAATAAACAGCAGATCGAGGTAGTGGCTCCAGCCGAAAATATCGACCTCTGCGCCGAAAAGCCTTTCCTTACGAGTCATCCACAGCAAAGCGACAGCAATAAACACACCACGCACTCTTCGCTCTTCCGTGGTAATCGGACCAAGCTTCTCTATTTCGTCGGCGATGAAAGCCTTGCCGCTAAAAGGTGTAGTGGCAGGCAGTGGGAACACGAAGCGCGTAAGCAAAACCCAGCTGGTGAATAGAAAGACCAGACTCATGGGCAGCGCAAAAGTCATCCACGTCATAAAGGCAAATTCGGGGGCGTCCGGGAATATCTGCCCCATTTGAGTGACGAGCACGCCGTTGGGCGGCGTGCCGATCAACGTCGCAACGCCGCCAATAGACGCTGAATAGGCGATGCCTAAGAGTAACGTTAGCGCGAAATTGGGCGCCCGAGCGTCTACTTGGCCGCCGGCGAGCCGCGTCTTCTCATTAAGTTCTTCGTAAAGCAACACAAGCGACATGCCCATAGGCATCATCATCATTGCCGTCGCCGTATTCGACAGCCACATGGATAAAAACGCAGTGGCAATCATAAAACCGAGCACTAAACGATGCGGCTTGCCACCAATGATGCGCAGGATGCTGAGTGCGATACGCTTATGCAAATTCCATTTTTCGACCGCGGTGGCGATGATAAACCCGCCCAGATAGAGAAGAATAATCCAGTCCATGTACTGCGCGGCAACATTGGGATAAACAATGTCGAGGTCACCTAGAGCAACCCCCGCCGGTAGACCTGCCCCCTCGGCGTCGATAAGACCAGCAGCGGACTGCGCGCGCCCGCGCATGATGCCGAGCAGCGGGTAGAGCACGATAGGAAGAAGTGCCGTCGCAGACAGCGGGATCGCCTCGGTAATCCACCAGATTGCCATCCATACAATGACGGCAGCCATGCGCGTAACCATGGGATTACTTGGGTCGAGGTCGACAAAAAAGAGCATAGCAAGAAAAGCAGCAGGACCAAGCACGAGACCTATGCGCGACCTTAGAGGGGTTTCGATACTCTCGCTTTCACTCAACTCTGCATGCACGCTCATTGTTGGCCTCTGTTTTTCTTGTTGATTCATACCACGCGCAGTGTTGTCTTCACGCGATTGCCACCGGCCGATACTAAGTGCTGTTATTCGCGCTTAGTATCGGACAGCCTCTATGACAGCAAGCTTTCTAGAGCTGCTCGAGAATTGCGTCTGCCGAACTAACCTTGATCTCACCTGGCGCTTCTATGCCTAGATAGGTCACCGTGCCGTCTTCGACAATCATGCCAAAACGCTGAGCGCGCTGCCCCATGCCGAAGCCACTCGCATCCAGCGAGAGACCAATCGCTGCGGTGAAATCCCCATTGCCATCGGCCAGCATAACGATCTCTTCGGCATTCTGTGCCTGGCCCCAAGCACCCATAACAAACGCATCGTTAACCGACATGCAGGCAATAGTGTCGACACCCTTCGCCTTTATCGCATCGGCATTCACAACAAAACCGGGCAGGTGAGTCATCGAACAGCCTGGGGTAAATGCGCCCGGCACCGCAAAAAAAGCCACCTTCTTGCCGGCGAATAACTCGTCACTGCTCAGCGGCTTAGGCCCTTCGCTTGTCATCACCTGAAAGCCGATCGCTGGTACTTTGTCGCCCACTTGAATAGTCATAAAAATGCTCCTGCGACACTTGCCGCTGTAAAAGTTAGTCGTGTGTGAAAAATGAATACCGCAAGATAATAACAAACAAGCCGTCTAACTGACGACAGTTAAACGGCTTAGTATTGAACAGAGTTTATTTAGGATTAGGTGCGTGTGGAGAGCGATGGGCTGTCTAATTTGCTAAGAGAGCGCCCTGCGAACTAGGCGCAGTTGCTTAGGCTAATTCCGCAAACTGCGCAGCCTGTTACTGAGGTCTTCTACCGACGTGCCAAGCGCCTCTTCTACCTTTTCTGTTACCGTATCTTCGATCTTTTCAACCTCTTCGCGCGCGCGATTTTCGACTCCCTGTCTGACTTGATCGAGGCTTGGCAAATTAGCCGCACCAATTGAGCTTATCAACGCTCTAAGAACAATCTCAGCTGCCTCGGCAGCCGATGCCCCGCCCCCCGTACCACCTATATCGGTCAGGATGATGTCGGGCAAAGTGACTTGAGTCGAGCCCAAGCCCGTTACAATCGCCAACTGTGGCCCGAGTATTTCGAGACGCTTGAGAAGGATTTTTTTAGTCGACGCAGGCGCTGACTCTGACGCGGCACCGTCATCACCGCTGGGGAGATTCGCCAGCAATGCACGCAGATTATCGCTAGTTATTTTGGTCTCGTAGTTAATCTGCGGCTGAGCTAGCCGCAGCAGTTCGATCTCTACTGTGTCACCAAAAATCGAACTAATATCTACTTCCGCCTCAACGGCACCCAGCAGAATCGCAGGCCCTTCTGAGAATCCCGCAGGATTAGCTATCGATAGGCCTCGAATGCTGGTTTTTCCGTTAAGTGGTGATAGCGAGAGCGAGTCGACGCTCACCTCGGTCTTTAACGCCGATTCGCCGGCGAATTCGATGCCTGCTTTGGCGGCTGAGCCGAGGTAGAAATAGCCAGCCCAAAGAATAATAGAAAACAAAACTACTAAACTCATAAACACGCGCGCAATCATTGGCAAGCCTCCTTGTCTGCCCGTACGAGTATTCGGCAAAGGCCAACTCGTTAAGGCAATAAATTGAATGATACTGTGAGCGAATCCGCTTTATAGCTAGCTAGGCAGCCTCGATTAGTTTCTGGATCAAACCCTAGATCGATAGCGATATGATTTGCTGGATTGGCAGATCCACCAGAGAGTAGACCCGAAATAGACGACTTTATGCTCGGCGTGATACGAAAAATCTTAGGGGGTAAAAGACCGACTCTCGAGGCTTATTCCGACAACACTCGAGATCCAGTCGCGATGCAGGCGAAGATACTCGAACACGGCAACCGCGCCATAGCTTCCCTGCGTCTCTTCGTTAAACGCTGCGCCAATGACCTCACCTACAGTGATGCCGCCGAGCACATAGCCCTGCGGAGTGCTTATTAGTGCAGGGCCGCCGCTGTCGCCGAGACTCGGCATTCCCTCGAGGTCTTCGGTAGAGCCTCTATCGACTCGCGGGTCATCAAAAAGGACACTGAGGCGGCTATCCACCCGCGTGAGACGGTTACTTGCGCGCCGAAACTTGCCATCGTCATGATCCCGGCCAGACAGCCCCTGCCCTGTGAAGCCCCATCCAAACACATGAATGAGCTGGCCCACGCTGACATCCCCATCGGCAAGCAAGATAGGGCGTGGAAACGGAACTGGGGCGTTAAAGCGCAGTAATGCAAGATCGACATCACGGGCAGAGGCCTGATCATAAAGGGGATGAATGACGAACGCATCGATAGCCCGCGTTTCATTGGCAAGCTGTACCTGAAAAGTCGCGCCGCTTTCGAGCGACGCTTTTAATGAGGTTTCATCAAGACAATGCGCCGCAGTGATTGCCCACTGAGCATGGATAAGCGTTGCAACACAGACTTTGCGCGGCCCCTGTTGCTCGAGAAAGAACACCGCAGGGAAATCACTTGTGGCGATTTCATACGAACCACTCGCCACGTCGTGCCGCGTGATGATTGGACCAGCCTGTACTGGAAGGCTCGCAGTGACGACGCCAAACGGCACTAATATCGCAAGCATCGCAAGCATCGGCCACGAGGTTGTAGGTGGATTATCGTCGCGGCTCGCTGTACGCGAGCGGCGCAGCGGCCGGAGATTAGGCGCTGCGCGCCTGCGGCGAGCGAGTTTAAACATGCCAAAAATTCGCCACAACACCACGCCCATGGTCACAAAAATAAACGCGAGCACCACGGCGGCGAGCCACTCTTGAGAACCCCAGCCGCTGGTGTTTATCACACTTGCTAGCATGCGCAATGTCTAGCGGATTTAGTCCTCACCGGCCAACTCCTTGAGTAATTGCATGAGGCTTTCCGCGCGTGCCCTAGGATCATCAAGTTCGAGCAGCGCCTGCCTTATATTTTCGCCCATCGGAATGAGTCCGCTGAGATGCCAGCCCAGCTGCCAAAGATTTTCGTATTCGATATCCAAGTTCTTTTCGGCGACTAACGGATGTTCTTCGAGACCTTTTAATACCTCGACCAATTCATCGAATTCGTCTGAGTAGGCAACGGGCTCGCCGTCGATTGTATCGCCCTCGCTGAGTACAACCTCGCCCATCAATAAGTCAGTGTCAGATTCCCAGCAGTCCTCGACGCGAAATTTCGTTGTGCCCTCGATCGTGATGCCCAGAAGGCCGTTATCCAACTGATTCCAATCGATGATGCGAGCGAGCGTGCCTATCCGACTAACGCTCTGAGAAGAATCTGCTGTGCGTGCTTCGGTACCTGCCTCGATCGAGCAAATACCAAATGGCGTGCCCGATTTAAGGCAGTCGGTCACCATGTCGATATAACGTCGCTCAAATATCTGGAGGTCGTGCCGTCCTGCAGGAAATAACACAATCCGCAGCGGAAAAAGGGGAACAGTAATGGCGTCTTCTAACTTCGCGAACGACATATAAATCTACCTTAATACAGTGTTCGGGGTTAGCTTAGCGCTTAAGTGCCCGCAATAATTTGTCGTGAATGCCGCCAAAGCCGCTATTGCTCATCACCACAATGTGGTCGCCTTCGACTGCGCTTTCTGCGAGATAGCTAACAATCTCGTCTACCTCGTCGAAGCTGCGGCTCGGCACAGGATTGCTCGCCTCGAGCGCGGCAAAGTCGAGCCCCGAGTTTGCAGGACGGCGCCAAACGACTTCATCTGCAGATTCGCACGCAGCGACCAAGGTCTCCTGATGTACGCCCGCGCGCATAGTATTAGATGCCGGTTCTATTACAGCAACCAAACGCTGCTTCTTGCCGCTGCGGTCGGAATGAAGCCGCGCAGCCATGCCCTCAAGCGTGGTCTCTATTGCAGTCGGGTGATGCGCAAAATCATCGTACACACGAATGCCGCGACGCTCACCGCGCAGCTCCATGCGTCGCTTAACGCCGCGGAAATTGTTCAGCGCTTCTGCAGCCGTTGATACCTGAACCCCCGCATGATGCGCCGCAGCAATTGCCGCCACCGCATTATTCACGTTGTGGCGCCCGGTCATCTGCCACTCTATCAGAACGTATTCGATCGGTTCGCCACCTACACCCATTTTAGACAGCGAAAAACGACTGCCGTCTTCGCGATTGAGCTCTGCATTCCAATAAACGCCGCCTGCATCGAGCAGCGCAAGCGAATCTACTGGCACCGCATCGACACCGAAGCTCTGTCTCGGCGTCCAACAGCCGCGCGCGAGGACATCCTCCAGTGCCTCTTCACCGCTGCCCGACAAAATAAGTCCATTGCCTGGGAGGGTCCGAACGAGGTGGTGAAACTGCCGCTTAATCGCCTCAAGGTCATCGAAAATATCGGCGTGATCGAACTCAAGGTTATTAAGGATCGTCGTGCGCGGTGCGTAATGAATAAATTTTGAGCGCTTATCGAAAAATGCGCTGTCGTATTCGTCTGCCTCAACCACGAAGAAAATGGAGTCACCGAGACTCGCCGAGGCTGGTAGGTTGTTCGTTACGCCGCCAATTAAGTAACCCGGTTTCATTCCTGCGTATTCGAGTATCCACGCGAGCATGGCACTTGTAGTTGTCTTTCCGTGTGTGCCAGCTACGCCGAGCACCCAACGGCCGTGCAACACGTTCTGTGCCAACCACTCCGGGCCCGAGGTATAACGAATGCCCCGATCGAGTACGTATTCGACACTGGGATTTCCACGCGACATTGCATTGCCAATAATCACGAGATCTGGTGCAGGACGCAAATGTTTAGGATCAAAACCCTCGCAAAGACGAATACCTTGCTGCTCTAACTGAGTGCTCATTGGTGGATACACATTCGCATCGCTACCACTGACTTCGAATCCGAGTTGTTTCGCGAGTATCGCAAGGCTGCCCATAAAGGTGCCGCAGATACCGAGTATATGAATATGCATAGGGTCTAGTTTCGCGACTCTGCAGGCCGCCTCTTTCGTGGATGAGTCGTGTTTATAACATGAATCTCGGGTAGCATTGCAGCCCAAGTAGAGCAAACCTGACTACAACCCAAGCTAAGAGAGCAATACTGTGAACCTATGGGAATTTTCACTCTCCGTATACGGCAAATCCGGTGTGCCTGATGCCTGCCTCACCTTGCAGAACAGCCATGGCTTAGACGTCAATCTTGTTCTCTTTTGTTTATGGTTAGCTACCGACTCTCGCTGTTTGGCAGGGGCCGAAGTGGAAGAGGCAATAGCACTTTCTAATGCGTGGCGGCAGAAGATGATTTCTCCACTGCGTGCACTCCGCACCGAGATGAAAGAATGGCCGTCTGAGGAGAGTGTCTCTGCGTTTTCGCGTCGCACAGACTTTGAGGAACTTAGAAATAAAGTGAAAGCGGTCGAACTCGAGGCAGAGAGATGGCAGCAACAAATGCTGACGAGCCTCGTGGGGCGCTCTCAGACCAGTGAAGATAACAATTTACGTGGTTTTTCTGCCAGCCTCGACTTAATAGCTGCGCAAAGCAAAAGCTGCGAGCGGGCATGGAATGAGTCAATTGTATTTATTGCGGACGCGCACAGTGACGACTTCGGCAAAAAAGTACGCAGCGTTCTCTCGCCGTTTCAGAGTAACCGCTAACGCCCCCTCCTAAGCGAAGAGGGGGCACGCCGTTAGCGCGTGGGACGCACCTTCTCGCGAATCGTTTGCCACAGCGAACTTCCGCCCTCGGGCTTTGCTGGTGCAGTTCTTTGGCCACCCGAGCCTTGGCGTCTAGGCCGATTATTTGCTGCGCCGTTAGCACCTCGGCCGCCTGCCGGACGCGGCTTGTCGGCAGCGCGTGGGGCGCGATTACCACGATTGTCATCCGCATCGATACGATTACCGTTGCGGTCGCCGTTTTCATCGCGCGCTGTCGACTGCGCTCTGCCTTGGCTTGGACGGCGATTCTGGGTTTGGGCTTGAGTACGACCCTGCGTCTGCCCCGCACCTTGTGACCGACCTCGGCCACGCGAGTCGCCCGCAGCGGCGCCATTGGAGCGACCGCCATTAGCTGCCCCGCCCCCGGCACTGCGAGCGTTGCGGCCGCCGCGTGCACCGTTGCCGCGAGGCTGACGAGGAGGACGCGCCTCTTCGACATAGTCCTCTGCGCCAGCGACGGGCGTGAGATCAAACTCTTTCATGTCTGCTTTAGGAATAGGCTTTTTAATCAACCGCTCGATATCTCGCAGTTGCTTACGCTCGTCGCTGCTAACCAAAGAGATCGCGAGGCCTTCAGCGCCTGCGCGGCCCGTGCGACCAATGCGGTGGACATAATCTTCGGGGACATGCGGAAGATCGAAGTTAATCACCGACTCAAGCTGATGAATGTCGATACCGCGCGCGGCGATATCCGTGGCCACTAACACCTGAATCGAATCTTGCTTAAATGAATCGAGCGCTTTAGTGCGCTGCGCCTGCGACTTGTTGCCGTGAATAGCCGCGGCTGTGATGCCGTCTTTCGACAGTTTTTTCACTAGATTATTGGCGCCGTGTTTAGTGCGGCTGAAGACCAGAGTCTGGCTAGTATTAGAGCGGAGAATAGCGCTCAGCAATTGCGCTTTCTGCTGCTTCTCTACGAGGTACATGCGCTGTGTAATTATTTCGACAGTTGAATTGCGCGGTGCCACATCGATCTCGACAGGTTGGTGGCAAATAGTTTTGGCAAGCTTACGAATATCATCCGAAAAGGTTGCCGAAAACATGAGGTTCTGACGCTTTTTGGGCAGGAGTGCGAGTATCTTACGAATATCGCGAATGAAGCCCATGTCGAGCATGCGATCGGCTTCGTCGAGAATCAAAATATCGACTTTATCGAAATGCACGGAGCGCTGCTGATGAAGATCAAGCAGGCGGCCAGGTGTGGCCACAAGAATATCGAGGCTCTTGCGCAGCATAGTTTTCTGCGGATTAATGTTTACGCCGCCGAACACAACGCCCGAGCGCAGATTCTCATTCGTGCCATAGGTTTCGATACTGTCTTGTATCTGCGCGGCGAGTTCGCGGGTAGGCGTAAGCACAAGCGCACGCATTGTGTCTGGCTTTTTGTTGGTCTCGCCGCTGAGCAGTTGTAGCAAAGGAAGAGTGAAGCCAGCCGTTTTGCCTGTGCCAGTTTGAGCGGCGGCCATAACGTCGAGGCCTTCTAGGATTACGGGTATCGCTTTTTCTTGAATGGGCGTTGGCTTGGTATAGCCGGTCTTTTCGACGGCGCTAAGCAGTGAATCGGAAAGGCCGAGGTTTGCAAATGTCATAAAAATCTCTAATTTATCTTGTTAATTTACGCATAACAGCGCTGCTACTCGGTGTTCGAAATTAAGAACAAACATCGAGGTAATAGCTTGTGTCTTGCCGCAAAAAGTGGCGCTAATTCGCGCACAGGATGACGCGGCTGCGTTAAGACAGCGGCATCGTTACGATTACAGTGTTACTGTGAAGCCTCAGACTATTGGCATGTGTGCTGCGCATAACGCGGCAACAGACAACAACGGTGGCAAGGTGCACGGGTGTGCATTCGAAAGGTGTCTAGCTGGCTTGCCGTGACCGCGAGACGGTTGCAAGGGGAGCTAAAAACAGTAGAAGCACAGTCGATGGCGAATCGGGGGCCTTAGTCGACTTGCGCGCAAGGTACAGCAATAAGAGGCTCGCGTCAGCTTTTATTTCGCGAGCCTCTTGTTGATTCACTCTCTAGTTAATAAAGAATCCGCCGTCGATCAGCAAACTGTCGCCGGTGTGATAGCTGCTTGCATCACTCATCAAATAAACAGCAATCGCCTCAAAATCAGACCGATCACCCCAACGCCTGATGGGAATCCGAGGAAGAACGGCATTGGCGAACTTCTCGTTAGCGTAGTTATCCGCCGTCATCGCCGTCTCAATATGCCCTGGTAAAACCGAATTAGCAGTCACGCCGAAGCGTGCGTATTCGACTGCCAGCGCCTGCATCATCGAAATCACGGCGCCTTTGCTTGCACCATAGGCTTCGACTCGCGCCATGCCCATCAAGGCGCCGAGTGATGCCGTGCCGATTAGTCGGCCGCCTGCATCGCCCGCTTCAGCACGAGCGCGCATGTGACCTGCGGCTGCTCTGAGCGTGTAAAACAAGCCGTCGAGATTGACGTCGAGCACCGCACGCCACTCCTTTGTCGTGGTTTCATCGAAGCGACCTGAGCGCGCGACACCCGCATTCGCAAAACACGAATCGACGCGGCCGAACACGTCCAGAGTCTCGGCAAAGCTCGCCTCTACCGCAGCCTCATCAGCCACGTTGCAAACAATCGAATGAATCTTCTGTGACGCGTCGCCGTGCTCTTGCGCCAGTGTCTTAAGCGTGGCTACTGCGGATGCGTTCTTCTCGGGGTTGGTTCCCCATAAACACACACTCGCGCCATGCTTTATCGCACCCTCGCCAAAACCAAGCCCAATGCCACTATTACCACCGGTAATGAGGGCGACCTTGCCGCTGAGATCAAATAGATTTGCTGCCATGGGAGCTCCAGTTTTTTAAGATTAATTATTTAGCGTCTGCGATCGCCTGTTGCACGCCTTGCCAGCGCTGCACGAGGCCCGGGTCGATATCGAAGAGGTCTAGCACGCGACCAACGTGATGATTCACAAGATCGTCGATTGTCTGCGGTTTAATATAGTGCGCGGGCATCGGTGGCGCGATAACCGCGCCGAGTTGGCTCGCCTTGAGCAATAATTCGCAGTGGCCAGTATGCAACGGGGTCTCGCGAGGGACCAAAACTAGGCGTCTGCGCTCTTTTAAAATAACGTCTGCTGCACGCACGATAAGCGAGTCGGCATAGGAGTTAGCGATGGCCGAAAGCGTCTTAATAGCGCACGGAGCGATGACCATACCGTCGGTGCGAAACGAACCACTCGCAATGCTCGCGCCGATATCTTTGTTGGAATGGACGTGGTCGGCTAACGCCTCCACTTCCTTCGCGCTAAAGTCAGTTTCGACGGCGATATTTAATTTGGCAGAGTCCGACATGACCAGATGCGTCTCCACGTCGGCGACGTCTTTCAATACTTCTAAAAGCCGAATGCCGTAGATTGCTCCACTCGCCCCCGACATTCCGATAATTAATTTCACTGAGTATCCTAAGTGAGCTGCGCTCAATCTTTGCTAAATAGGCCTGCGATGGTGCATTAATCGTCAGACACAGGCAAGCGCGCGGCTTATCCTAAATTTCTTGGCACGTAGCTTCATCACAGCATCGCCCTTACAAGCACAAAAAGCACCGCTCACCGAAGTTAACGCAGCGGCAAATTGCGGCGCGGCGCACCAGCGAGTAAACTGCGGCGTTCTTAGTAGCGGCAATAACACCCAGCGTTTGCCCCATGCAGCGACGAATGCTGCGAATAACATTTCTAACGTGAGCACCGAATCATGAGCAAGGCCAACCTTTTTTACGCCCAGTCAGGCGGCGTTACCGCCGTTATCAATGCAAGCGCCTGCGGCGTTATCGAAACCGCGCGTAAGCACAAAGACAAGATAGGAAAAGTCTATGCGGGGCTTAACGGCATCGTCGGCGCCTTACACGAAGACCTTATCGACACCAACAAAGAGTCTGCAAAAACGATCGCTGCGCTGCGCTCTACACCCGCCGGCGCCTTTGGCTCTTGCCGCTACAAGCTCAAGTCATTCGAGGAAAACGCGCGCGAATACGAACGTCTCATGGACGTATTCAAGGCGCATAACATTCGGTATTTCCTCTACAACGGTGGCGGAGACTCCCAAGACACTGCCAACAAATTCGCGCAGCTGTCTATCGACAAAGGCTATCCCATCACCTGCGTTGGGGTACCTAAAACAGTCGACAATGATCTCCCCATCACCGACAACTGCCCAGGCTTTGGCTCGGTAGCGAAGTATGTTGCGGTATCTATCCGTGAGGCAGGGCTCGATGTAGCGTCGATGTGTGCAAGTTCGACCAAAGTCTTTGTTATGGAAGTTATGGGTCGCCACGCAGGTTGGATCGCCGGTGCCGCGGGTCTTGCTGCTGAGCAAGAAGGCGATGCGCCGCATATTATTTTATTTCCTGAGATTGCCTTTAACCGTGAGAAATTTCTCAAAAAAGTGAAGAGCTGCGTAAAGAAATTTGGCTATTGCGCGGTGGTTGTCTCCGAGGGCGTGCAGAACGCCGATGGCAGCTTCCTCGCCGAGGCCGGTGGCAAAGACGCCTTCGGTCATGCACAGCTCGGCGGAGTCGCCCCATTTATTGCCGACATGATCAAGGCAGAGCTAGGGTATAAATACCATTGGGCGGTGGCCGATTACCTGCAGCGTTCGGCGCGGCACATTGCGTCTGCGACAGACGTAGAACAGGCTTACGCAGTAGGCGCAGCAGCAGTAGAGTTCGCACTCGCGGGAAAAACAGCGGTTATGCCGGCGATCATTCGCGGCAAAGGCAAAAAATACAGCTGGAGTATTGGTGAGGCAAAGCTATCGGATGTCGCCAATGTCGAGAAGATGATGCCGCGCAATTATATAAGCCGCGATGGCTTTCACATTACCGACGCGGCGCGAGATTATTTGGCCCCGCTTATCCAAGGTGAAGATTACCCTGAGTACAAAAATGGCCTGCCGCAGTACGCGCGGCTAAAAAAAGTACTCGAGAAGAAAAAGCTCAAGACCTGGCGCAGCTAAGGCGCCAGTCGCTCGATAATCCAAGTCAGACCATCGCGCGTGTAGCGAAATCGGTTATGGAGGCGGTTCGCGCCGCCTTGCCAGAACTCGATTTGTGACGCGCGCACGCGATATCCACCCCATGTCGAAGGACAGGGCACCTCGGCACCCTCGGTGCTTTTATCGAGCGCAGCGAATGCCGCTTCGAGTGCCTCACGCGACTCAACCACCTCGCTTTGCGGAGACACCGCTGCTGCTAACTGGCTGCCGCGGGGACGGCTGTGAAAATAACGCTGCGAGTCTTCGACGCTGAGCCGCTCAGCGACACCACTCACCCGCACCTGCCGCTCGACACTGTGCCAAGGAAAATGCAGGCTGATGTTCGGGTTGAGATCTAGGTCGCGACCCTTGTGGCTGGCATAACTCGTGTAGAAAACGAAGCCCTCAGCATCGAAATGCTTGAGCAAGACGATGCGCTGGCTGGGCACTCCGTGCGCGTCCACCGTTGCAATGGTCATAGCTGGCGGGTCTACCACCTCCATCTCGAACGCCTGCTTCATCCATTTAGCAAATTGATCGTGGGGGTCGTCGCCAAGGTCAGCGCTGCGCAGTTCACCCAGTAAATATTCGCGCCTGAGGTCGTGTAAATCCATACTCGCTTAGTGTCCTGTCTATTACATTATAAAACGGCCGTATTCCCACACTTGATTACGCCGCGTGCCGGTTGCGTAAAAGAACGTGCCGGGTCCGTGTTTTTTACTGGCGAAGAATTTACCTTCGTATCGTTGCCCGTTAGGCCAACGGTAGGTGCCTTCGCCCTGATAATGGTCGTTAACGAAATTACCTGTGTAATTTTCCGTATTTTGACTGAGCCAATACTCGGAGTGTTCGTTCTCCTCCCAGCGCGGCAGTCCAAAGAAGTAAGAGCCGTGGCCGTTGCGTTTGTCACCGCTCCACTGGCCTATATAAAGTTTGCCGTCCCCGTTCCAGTAGGTGCCGCGACCGCTTCGAATACCTTCGTCCCAGTCGCCTACATAAATAGATTTCTCAAGAAAAGAGACAGGTATTTCTAACCGGCCTTTACCATGGAATTTACCGTTAAGAAATTCACCGCGGTACATGCCCTTACCGAAATCGGTTTTAAGCTCGAGTGTGCCCTTGCCGTTTTCGCAGTCGCCACGCACGCATTCGCTCGAGTTTACAGAGTCCAGCGGCAGCGCTTGGGCTACCGCCATTGTCATTAACGCCGCGGCGAAGACGCTGGCGCGTAACACTATTTGGAATGATAGGGTGGTCGAACCACTGTGCATCTTGCCTACGGATTGCCAGTACGCCTTGTGCATTGTTGATCCTCCGTTAGTTAAGGCGCCTAAGCACATTCAGTGGACTGATATTAACCACGCCGCGCGTCGAATTGACGCCGAGACCGCCGATAATAATCATACCGGCGAGCGGACCGGCGAGCCAAACCCAGTAGTGTAGAGCAAATTCCTGCTCAAACACCTGCTCTTGCAAATAATACAGACTCGCCTCGGCGCCCAGTGTCGCGACGAATCCTGCCATTAGGCCAATACTGGCAAACTCGATGAGCAGGCTTGTCATGATGAGCCGCTTGCCCGCGCCGAGCGTGCGTAAAATAGCGTTCTCGTAAAAACGCTCATCGAGTGTCGCATTGACACAGGCGAGCAGCACAAGCGCGCCGCACACAAGTACCAGCACCGAGATCAGCTCGATCGCCGAGGTCACCTGCGCGATGATGTTCTGAATTTGCTCTATTAGCGCATCGATTTCGATGACAACAATAGTGGGGAAGCGCTGCACTAATTCGTTAAGCAAAATTTTCTGCTCGCGCTCCATGAGGGCGGTCGACAAAAAAGTCGCGCCAAGATGGTCGATCGTACCGGGCGAGAAAATAATAAAGAAATTAGGCTGCATATTATCCCAACGCACGCTGCGGAAACTGCTCACCTCGGCGCTCACCGTCTGCGCATTAATCTCGAATTCGATCACATCGCCCAACTCGATATCGAGCCAGTCGGCATAGTCTTGTTCGATAGACACGAAACCAGGCTCGACAGTAGCCTCCCACCACTCGCCGCCGGTCACGCGGTTATCCGCGGGCAACTCGGCGGCCCAAGTGACCTGTCGCCGACTGAGGCGACCGCGAACCTCGCCTTCCTCTGCTTCGTCGCCTGCCTCACTTTCACTGGCCTCTTTGCCAGAGCTAGCACCAGCAGCATTCGTCTCGCCCTGCCCGTAGCCCACCGAAAGCCCTACTCGTGCAGCGCCCTTCGCGGACTCTTCCTCTGCATCGTCGCCTCCGCCACCGGCAAGCGTGCCACGTTCGGCATCGGAGTTAAGGTCTTCCTGTGGGTCGGGCGTTGCTCCATTAACCTTGGTGACGCGCGCGCTTATAAGCGGGTAGAACGCATTGCCTTGCACCCCATTTTCTTCGAAGAATTCTTCAATGCCGGCAATCTGCGGCTGTGAAATATTCATCATAAAATGATTTGGCGTATTCTCAGGGAGCTGAGCCTGCCAGTCGGCGATGAGGTCGGTGCGCAGCAATCCAAGAATAAGCAGCGACATGATGGTCACCGAAAACACCATCACCTGAAGGACGTTCTGCTTGCGTCTGCGGCGTGCGGCGCTCATCGCAAGCTTCCACGCGCTGCCTGCTCGCATGCCCACCGCACTGCTCGAACTCAGCAGCAGAAAAGACAGACCCGAGAGGAGAATCGCAATGCTTGCAACAGCGACAACCAGCACCGAGGTGAGTACCGCGTCTTGGCTATACCAATACACCAGACCGATTGTGCCACCAATGCCGAAAACATAGGGCACATTGGCTCCCACTTTTTGTTGGCTAATATCTTTTCGTAGCACCCGCAGCGGCGGGGTTTCGCGCAGTGCAAGCAGCGGCGGCAGCGCGAACGACAAGAGGCATATTACCGCGGTCATCGCACCCACAACGAAAGGCTCGAAACCGGCTGCAGGAAGCTCGACAGTAATAACTGTCTGCAGCGCTCGCAGAATAATATGGTGAACACCCCACCCTAAAACGCTGCCGACAACCACAGCAACAATGGCGAGTAACGCCTGAATCCATAAATAGATGAATCCGATCTGTGGCGAGGTACAGCCGAAGGTCTTGAGGATCGCTACATAATCGTAGTGGCGTTCGGAATAGCGTTTAGCAGTGAGTGCGATGGCAACGCCGGCGAGCAGCACCGCAAAAAGCGAGCCCAACAGCAGAAACGACTCGGCGCGGCTTAATGCCTCGCTGACCTCTTCGCTTTCGTCACGCACATCGCGTAGGCGGTATTCGCCTTCGTATTCGGCGTCGACCCATGTCTCGAATTCATCGAGCGCGAGCAGCTCGTCGGCTGCAAACAAGAAACGATAGCTCACGCGGCTGCCCAATTGCACGACATTAGTCTTGGCAACGTCATCTAGGTGAAGCATCAGGCGCGGCCCTGCGTTGTCGACCATGCCGCCGCCCGATCTGTCGGGCTCGGCGATAATTATCTTACTAACAGTGAGTTCGGCCTCGCCAACGTAGACGCTGTCTCCGACCTCTAAACCGAGCGCGGGCAGCGCGCGCGATTCGAGCCACACCTCACCGGGCTGTGGGCCACTTTGAATCGGTGCGCCGCGAATAAAAGGCGCGTCGGCAATGATTACGTCGCCGCGCAGCGGGTAGGTGTCGCTTACCGCTTTCGCACTGACGAGCATATTGCCCGAATCGGAGAATGCCATCGAGGTAAACGACAGGGTGCTCGCCGTGCGCAAGCCACGTGTTTGCGCCTCGACCAAAATATCGTCGGGCAATACTTTGCCGCTGCCGAGAACACGATCGGCGGCGAGCATATTCGCCGACTCGAGCAGAAGCGCTTTCTCGAGGCGATCGGTAAACAGCGCAATGCCGCTCACCGAGGTTACTGCCATTACTAGCGCAAGAAACAGGAGGCGTAATTCGCCGCTGCGCCAGTCGCGCCACAGAAGCCGAGACGCAAGCCCGATTAAGGTCGACCAGCTTTTGCTGCCATCGCCCAAGGGCTGCTGCAAGGGCTGCGCGGAAGAATCAGCGCCGCCAACGCTGTGGTTTGGCGCATGAGTCGAGGAAGTGGGTGAATTAGGCACTCGCAGACTCCGTGCTTTCGCTCGCGTTGGCGTTATTGCTCGCGGCACCCTGCGGCGACCCCGAATCGCTTTCGATCTCGCCGGCAATTAAGCGCACGATGCGACCGCAGCGCTGCGCAAGGCGTTCGTCGTGTGTCACCAACACAAGCGTAGTCGAAAACTCTTTGTTGAGATCGAAAATAAGCTCGACGATTTTCGCACCTGTGGCGGTGTCGAGATTGCCGGTGGGCTCGTCGGCGAAGAGTATTTTTGCCTCGGTCGCGAAGGCACGCGCAATCGCTACACGCTGCTGCTCGCCGCCCGAAAGCTGATTTGGGTAATGCGTAATCCGCTCGGCAAGGCCAACGCGCTCGAGCAGCGCGGTTGCTTTGGCGCGTGCCTGTGCATCGCCCTTGAGCTCGATAGGCAGCATGACATTCTCGAGCGCGGTGAGACTCGGCAATAACTGGAACGATTGAAAGACAAAGCCGACGATTTGACCGCGCAGCACAGCGCGCTGCTCCTCATCCATCGCCGCTAGGCTATGCCCGCCGAGCAGCACATCGCCGCTGGTCGCCGCATCGAGGCCCGCCATAAGACCAAGCAGAGTCGACTTACCCGATCCGGATGCGCCCACGATGGCGACTGTCTCGGCCTCGGCAATGCTTAGGTCGACCGAATTGAGGATCGTTAGAACCCCCTCGCTTGTCGGCACGCTCTTGGTCAGTCCGTGAATCTCTATCATGTCTATTGTCGTCCCTGTCTTGGTTAGCGCCGACGCCTAGCGCGTCTGATTGGTAGTACGGGAGTGTAACTACGCAGGCGTGTGAACACGAGCCGCGATACGGTTTTGTTAGCCTAGTATAACGCTAGATCAAGCTTCGCAGTTTGCCGAGAAAGGCTTACCCACACGAGGCCGCTGAGGTATTCTGAGCGTAATGTGGTTATGTATCGCAACTCTTAGCTCTAAAAACAGCCCTGAGAACAGCCCTAACGATGATTAAAGCCCTATTTTCAGCAGTCTATGCGGCCCTGCTTTTAACGCTGGCGGCAGCCGCCTTCGCAGAAGACTCGCCCAGCGCAGGCTCGTCCCCTCTGCCCAAAATACTCATCTTTGGTGACAGCCTGAGCGCCGCCTACGGCATTGGTGAAGACGAGGGCTGGGTGACGCTATTAGCCGAGAGGCTAGCGCAAGAGGACAGCGAACTTGAGGTCGTAAATGGCAGCGTGAGCGGCGAGACCACCACCGGTGGACGCGCGCGTCTGCCGAGCTTATTAGAACGCTACAATCCAGCCTTTGTTCTGATCGAACTGGGCGGCAACGACGGCCTGCGTGGCCTGCCGCTTTCCCTCATGCGCGAGAATCTCACCGACATGATCCAGCTTTCGCAGACAAGCGGCGCGACTGTCATGATTGCCGGCATGCAAATCCCGCCGAACTACGGCCCTCGCTACACCGAGCCCTTCTTCGCGCAGTACGCCGAACTAGCAGAGGAGTTCGATCTTTATCTCATTCCGTTTTTAATCGACGGCATACCCCAGCAGCCGGAGTTAATGCAGGCAGACGGCATTCACCCCAAGGCCGAAGCACAGTCGATGATACTCGACAACTTTTGGCCCGTGCTGCTTGAGGCGCTGCAGCCTTCTGACTAACCTTTCCCGGCTCGGCGGCTAGCGCGGACCTGCCGGCGGACGCTGTTCAATCTTCGGCAGGCTGCCGATCATGCCGTCGGGACGTGCCGCAGCCAGCATCCGCTGATACGCGGGGCGCGCCTCGACGCGCATCTTCCAATCGGCCACATGCGGAAAGCTGTCGACATCGACAAGCGCCAAGGTCGTCGCCACGTTAAGCGGAAACAGCATCATGATGTCTGCCGCCGAAAAAACCGACCCGCCAAACCATTCGTTGTCCGCTAAAAAATTCTCTGCAAACTGCACAACCGCCTCGCTGTCGACTAGCGGCGAGCGCGCCGTAGGCGGCTGAATACGCCATGCGCGGTAATCGCTAAACAGCCGAGCTGCGAGCGAGCCTTCCGCATAGTGCATCCACATCTGATATTCAGGGAAGTCGTCGCTGTCGAGCGCAGGGGCGAGCTTACCGCCGGCGTGACGCTGCATAATCATTTCAATTATCGCGCCAGACTCGACCAAGATTTGGTCGCCGTAAACAACCGTAGGCGCCATCGGCATTTCATGCCCGAGCGCTCGGATAGACGCCATCGACGCACCCAAATTGCCGCGGGTGTAGACCAATTCATAGTCGAGTCCTAGCTCTTCCATCAGCCAAACTATGCGCTCAGAGCGGCGGCCTTCGAGGTGATAAATAGTCACCTCGGGCATTGGCATGGCGCCCGGTGTCTGCGCCTGCAACAAACTGCTAGGCAAGAGAAACGCCGCGATAAGTAAAAGGGGTTTGATCTTCGTGTGCGCTCTAAACGTGTTGATCATAACTACTCCGGAGGGCGACTAATAAATAACGGGTGATCGTCATCCTAGAGCGCTGCCCTCAAAGAGTCTAGCCACATCGCAACCAAATTGGCGCCACTAAATTCGCGGTAGTCGGTCTTTAATCCGATAGAGCATCAATGCCGAACCCAAATTACACACCGCGATTGCGACAAGTGCGAGGTCGTAATTTCCCACTTGATCGTAATAGTAAGCCACCAGTACGGGGCCTAGCGCAGCCATACCAAGCACAAACGGCAGCGCGGTCGAGCGAACAGAGCCGAGGTAGCGCCGCCCGAAGGTGGTTGCCCAAATCACTTCTTGCAGAGGCAACAAACCTCCCCAGCCAAACCCCATCATGATGAATCCACAATAGACGAGGGCATCGAAACGTGTCGCGACGCTATAAACAATAACCAACACCGCGCCACCGGTTAGCGCCGCACCAATAGCAGCGAGTTTCTTTGGGCTGTACCGATCGATCAATATCCCCCATACAGGCTTGCTGAGAAAAGCAGGAATCGACGCAAGCGAAATCATACTCGACGCAATAAATCGAGAATAACCAGCATCGGTCATCAAAGGAATCGTCTGTAGCAGCATGACCGTAATGGAAATTTGAAAGAGACCGAAGGCAAGCACCAACGTATAAAAAGTCGAGGTGCGCATCGCCTGCGCGCGAGTCATCGAGTTGGCGAAGTCTGCGCTTGCCGCCTCGCCCTGCCCCGCCGACACTTGATCTGGCGAAATACCATCGGGATGCAAGCCAAAGTCTTCGGGCGCACGCCGCACAATAAACGCCATCGGCAGCGTCAGAACACCCGCCCCCAGTGCAAGCAGCTGCCATGAGACGCGCCAGCCAAAGGCATCGACAGAATAGGTGGCTAAAATTGGCAGTACGATACCCGAAAGCGAAATGCCCATTCCGGCAAGGGCTACCGCGCGACCTCGGCGTTCGACAAACCATTTTCCTAGCGTGACGTTGACAACGAGATTGCCGACCATCGCCGCGCCGGAAGTTAATACGAGTCCATTGAGCACGAGCCAATGCGTCAGTGTCTGCACTTTGCTCAGCCCGAATAGTGCAGCGACAAGCAGGCTTCCGCCAATAAGGATAAAGCGGCGACCGCCATGTTTATCGATCTGTGCGCCGATTAAAAATCCAGTAAACGCCATCACCATTTGGCCAATTGAGCGCGAGGCCGAAAACTCGGCGCGGCTCCAGCCAAACTCCTCGGTCATGGGAATCATGAATGCACCCACAACGTAGTTGGCCATGCCCACAGACACAAACTGGGTGACAAAGCCTGCGAGGATTATCCAATAGCCATAATAGACTCGAGCGCTAGCGCCCGGCCCCGGTGGTGTGAGCGGCCCGTCTCCCGAGGATCTCTCGATGACGCCGTGTCGTGAAATATCTGGCATGGTTTCCTTGAGCGGGACGGAGGTTTAGCGCACAGCTGCGACTCTCGCTACGGCCTTACGCCGCGGCGGCGCAGAGCGCAAGATAACGCTTCACTACGTTATCGACACCCTCGTGCAAAGACTCCACCACAAGCGCATGCCCAATGGACACCTCAAGAATCGCAGGAATCGTTAAAAATTCGCCGAGGTTCGCAAGGTCCAGATCGTGGCCCGCATTGAGGCCGATACCAAGCTCGGTAGCGCGCAGCGCTGCCGCGCGATAATTATCCAGCACCGCGCTTTGCGACTCACCACCAAACGCCTGCGCATAACTCTCGGTGTACAGCTCGATTCGGTCTGCACCAACACCGGGTACGCGCTCAACCATCGCCGCATCGGGGTCGAGAAAAATACTGCTGCGAATATCGGCATCACGCAGCCGCCCCAGCACATTCGACAGGAGGCTTTCGTGCGCATTAATGTCCCACCCGTGGTCAGAGGTCAGTTGATCGGGTGCGTCGGGGACGAGCGTGCACTGGTCGGGCTTGGCGTTGAGCACAAGCTCCATGAAGTCTTCGCTAGGATAGCCCTCGATATTAAATTCGACGCCCGGGTAGTCGGCGAGAAAGGAGGTAAGCTCGCGAATATCGCGACGGGTCACATGACGCTCATCGGGTCGCGGATGCACCGTGATGCCTTTCACGCCCAAGCCAATCACCCGCTTGCTGAAATCGATCACACTGGGGAAATCGCGCCCCCGTGAATTTCTCAGCAGCGCTATTTTGTTTACGTTTACGCTTAGCACTGTCATCTTTTATCTCGCTCAAAAATTGACACTCGGTCAAACATTACTCTTCACTTTAAGCTTCGGTTGCCTCGAGAAAATCGAAGACGATTTTCTGAAATGCCTGCGGTTTGTCGGCATGCACCCAGTGCCCTGCCTCCATCACGATTTTAACCGAGGCCTGGGGAAATAATTCGAGTATTTCGGGCTCATGTTCCGAGCCGATATAGCCCGACTCGCTTCCCTTAACAAACAGCACCGGCTTGTCGAACGGCTCCTTACCCTGCGGTTTTTCTCGTAGCCTGTCGTATTGGTCTTTTATCGCAGCGACGTTTAATTTCCAGCGCAGCCCCCCGCCTTCGGCGCGGGTTAGATTAGTCATGATAAATTTAAGCGTCGCCTCGTCTTCGATATGCTGCGCGAGATGCGCCTCGGCATCGGTTCTCTTTAAGGCAGTCGTGAGATCTAGCGTCATCATGCCTTCGATCACACGGTGGTGTCCCGCGCCCATGCTCTCGTAGGCAACCGGGGCGATGTCGACAATGATGAGGCGTTTGACGAGAGCGGGATAGCTCAGTGCCAGCTGCATCGCAACCTTGCCACCCATCGAGTGGCCAAGCACGGTGCACGCGCCAAGCTCGCGCGCCTCGATAAGGGCACGAACATCCTCTGCCATCGCTTGATAATCGAGTTCGGGCGCGTGTGGCGACTCGCCGTGATTGCGCAGGTCGATGCCGATCACACGATAGCGTTCGGCAAGCGCCTTGCTATGCAATCCCCAGTTACCTTGGTTGCCGAACAATCCGTGCAACACGAGTAGCGGCTCGCGTTCGGCCGCATTCGCCTCGGCAGCCCCTTCGTCGGCAGCCCTATATTCGCGCGCATTTAACTCAACGGTGTTGCGCATTAGGCATCAAGCTCCGCAAGCAGAGCGAGCACATCATCGTGATGCGATTTAGTCTTCACTTTGTCCATTACGTGCGCAAGGCGCCCCTGTTTATCGATGATAAAAGTGGTGCGCAGGATTCCCATGTATTCCTTTCCCATAAACTTTTTCAGCCCCCATGCACCGTAGGCGTCGGCCACCGCATGGTCCTCATCAGACAAAAGCGGGAAATTGAGCGCATGCTTTTCTTCGAATTTTGCCAGACGCGCAGACGGATCAGGGCTTATCCCAATGGCTACCGCATCGAGCTTTGCAAGCTCCTGCTGCGTATCTCTTAGACCGCAGGCCTGCACCGTGCAGCCGGGCGTCATCGCCTTCGGGTAGAAATACAAAACAACGTGTGCGTTACCCTTAGAGTCTTTGAGCGCGACCTTATTGCCAGCCTGATTAAGCAAGCTAAAGGCAGGGGCGAGGTTACCTACTTTAGGGAAAGGCCTTTTGGTGTCCACAGTCATCGTAATCTCCTTGGTGATTCAGCCGATGGATTATACTCAGTAGAGGCGGATTAACTAGGTCACGTTTATGCAAAACAGTAACGCCCTTTCGAGTGGGCTCAGATCCGTTGTCGTGTTAACCGGCGCCGGTATTTCGGCAGAGTCGGGGATTCAAACCTTCCGCGCGAGCGATGGCCTGTGGGAAGAACATCGCATCGAAGATGTCGCCTCACCCGAGGGCTTTGCACGCAATCCAGCGCTGGTTTACGACTTTTATAATCAGCGTAGACGCCAAGTGCAGGCAGCCGTCATCACCCCTAACGCAGCCCATAGCGCCCTCGCGAGATTCGAACACGACCTTGTGCAAGCCGGCGGCGAATTTTTGTTGGTCACTCAGAACGTAGATAACCTCCACGAACGCGCAGGCTCGCAGGCACTCAGCCATATGCACGGCGAACTCCTTAAAAGCCGCTGCGTAAACAGCGGGCTCGTGTTCGATTGGCGGCAGGATCTCGGGTTCGACTCGGTCTGCCGCTGTTGCCAGCAGCGGGGAAATTTGCGGCCGCATATTGTGTGGTTCGGAGAGATGCCACTCGGCATGAGCCAGATTGAGGCGGCCCTCGCGCGCTGCGACCTGTTTGTCTCGATTGGCACCTCGGGGAATGTCTACCCTGCGGCGGGGTTCGGGCAGCTGGCACAGCAAGCGGGTGCGACGACTGTCGAACTCAATCTCGATAGAACCGGATCCGTGTTCGATGAGCATCACTACGGCCCAGCGACGCAGAGTGTTCCCGAATTCTTCTCTAACCTTGCCTAGTGGCCCGGCTCTTTTCAAACCGGCTTTACTCTCTGTCTAGCTTACTCGACAATAAGACCAAGCATCGACAGCAACCAAGGATCTCCTCATGTTACGGAAAATAGCACTCGGCCTGAGCGTACTCGTTTTAGCTCTATTCATAGCCGGCATCGCTGGCTACGTTATCACGGGGCCTCAGGCGCCCGCCGCGGATTCGGTAAGCGCTCAATGGCTCAAGCCGGGGCCATACATGACCGCGAGCAGTGATAAGGTCTTTGTGGACTCAAGCCGGGGAACGGCTGCGAACAGGGACTACTCTGGTGCCGCAGACCGCACGCTTGCAACCACACTCTGGTATCCGCTCGATTCAGAGGAATCGCATCCGCTTGTGATCCACAGCCACGGCTTTACCAGCGCTCGCAATGATCTCAGCTATGTCGCAGAACTGCTCGCAAGCCATGGCTATGTCGTTGCCGCAGCTGACTATCCTCTTACTCACGGCGGAGCACCGGGAAAACCCAATGCCGTTGACGTTGTAAATCAGCCTGCCGACGTGAGCTTTCTTATCGACTCGGTAAGCGCACTTTCAGGCCCTGAAAAACCCTTCTCTGGCAGCATTGATGCCTCGCGCATTGGGCTCATGGGCTATTCGTTGGGCGGATTAACCACCGAGTTGGCAACTTACCACCCTACCCTCCGGGATCCGCGCGTTGCGGCCGCAGCATCGATAGCTGGCCCTACAACGGGCTTCACGGCCGATTTCTTTAAAACCAGCGACATCCCGTTCTTGATGATCGCCGGTTCTCTCGACTACCTGATTAACTTTGAAGCCAACGCGGCGACAATTCCCAATCTTGTCGAGAACGGCGCACTAGTTACTATAACTGGCGGCACCCACCTCGGCTTCGCAAGCGTCGCCGACCCAATGTTCCGTTTTATGCGCCACCCGGATAGCCTAGGCTGTGCGGCAGTTCTAGCGAATCTCGACAGCGACCCTAACGACTCATTGAATCAGCTTGGCGGAGCAGCCGAAGGTATCGTTGTAGACCCAACCGCACCTCAAGTTTGTGAAATAACTCCAGATGAAAAGGCGCTACACCCAGGCGAACAGCACATGATCACTAGCATCGCCATTCTCGCATTCTTCGAATCGCAATTTTCTCCATACGCGGCGGCAAGAGAACAAGCAGCAAGGGCGCTCACAGTATCGTTGCCAACCGAGTTCGCTGCGGCAAATTACAGCGATTAGTCTAATCGTCAACACGAGACTCTCTCTCTCAAAAACCCAACGCTAAACCAACAAACTAATCTCGTGCGCCAGCAGACACTGTGACTCACTGCATAATTGCACCGTCACGTTAAGTTTTCCTGCTTGATCAAGGCTCAGCTTATGCGAAGGCTTAAGCGTCAGCGTCAAATCGAGTAGCTGTGCGCCGCGGTAATCGTTTTCGCTCGTTCGGGCAACGGGCTCGAGTGCCCAAGCACTCTCCTCAGACGCCTCGATGCGCAGGGGCAGTGACCCTCCTTCGGTTTCGTTGGCGGCGACATGCCATCCGTCGGCGATGCGCAGAGCCAACAACACGTGTTTTCTCTCTGTTTGCGCGGTGTCGATTTTGCCTGCTTCCGGCGACGAGGGAATTAGTTCGATACTGGCTAGCCCACCATCGAGGTAAACCCTGCCATCGAGAGGCCCTTTTTCGTGTTCGGCTTGCACTCGCAGCAAACTAGAATGACTGAGCGGGTGCTCGTTTAGCTGACCGCTGACTGCATTAAATCCGCGCCGGTACAACGCTGCGTAATCGTGTTTTACCCCTCCTGCCGCTGGCTGCTCGGGCAAGAGCGCTCGCCGCTTGTCCAGCAGCAACAAACAGCGCAGCGCCGTCGCGATAGGTGACAGTGTCGCGCCGTCGCTTGCGCTTTTAGAGCGCGTTAGCCGCGGCCCGACTTGCTCGCGCGGGCTTAGGAAAAACCCGCCTTGGTTAGGGTCCCAAAACTCATCGATCATAGTGTCGGTGAGCGCTTGCGCTCGAACGAGCCAACTGCTGGCGTTTTTATCCGATTCTTTACCAAGCTGCTGACCTAGGCCTGCATTCGCTGCCGACACCTCTCTATCGCCAGCGCTTTGCTGGGCATCGAAAAGAGCAACCAGCCCTTCAATTAAATTCGCATAGTCTTCAAGCTGTCCATTAATGGATACCGCGCCATTCAGTGCTATGCGCCTCAGCTTGCCACTGGCTTGAATGTTCTCGCGACAGATTATTTCAGCAGCTCTTAACGCAGCGGCTGTCCAGCGCGGCTCTGATAATCGCGCACCCGCCTGCGCCAGCGTGTTTATCATCGACCCACTCCACGCGACGATTAATTTGTCGTCGCGCAGTGGATGGATGCGCTGCTCGCGCGCTAGGTAAAGTTTCTCGAGTATCTGATCTAACGTTGAATAAAAATCAGTGTCACCAGTCTCGCGCGCACTAACCTCTAGCGAGCGCGATAGCTCGAGTATGTTAGAGCCTTCAAAGTTGCCCAATTCGTCTGGGCCGTAAAGACGGCGCACAAGCTCAAATTCCTCCGCATCAAGCGCGTCACGTAATTCTGCGAGCGACCACGTGAAGAAAACGCCTTCTTCACCCTCGCTGTCGGCGTCGGTAGCCGAATAGAAACCGCCGCTTGGGCGCTGCATGTCGCGCAGAACATAGTCGAGAGTTTGGGTGAGCACACGCAAGAAGAAGGGCTTATGCGTAAGGCGATACGCCTGTAAATAAACGAGCCCAAGCTGCGACTGGTTATAGAGCATTTTTTCGAAATGCGGCACAAGCCATTCTTCATCGACGCTGTAGCGTGCAAAGCCGCCACCAACCTGATCGTAAATGCCGCCGCGCCCCATACCCTCGAGCGCTCGGTCGACAAAGCTAAGGGCATGGGGATCTTGTTCTCGCGCCGCTTGGTCGAGTAAAAATAGGAGCAGAGGCTCCTGCGGAAATTTAGGCGCACCGGCGAGTCCGCCGCGTTCGCGATCTTCGCGTTGGAATAACGCCTGCAGCGTGTTTGCCCGCAGATCTGCATCTAGCTCCTGTACCGCTTGTTTGTCTCCCAGAATTTTTCCGATGCCCTGCTGCATTTGCCGCGCGCTTGCCTCGAGTTCCTCACGCTTGCTGTCCCAGGCGATAACTACTTGCTGCAGAAGCGCGATGAACTGAGCCGCAGGAAAATACGTGGCCCCGAAGAAAGGCTCACCGGTGGGCAGAAGCAGATTCGACATAGGCCAACCGCCCTGTCCGGTCATCAGCTGCACGCCGGTCATATAAACCTCATCGATGTCTGGGTACTGTTCTCGATCCATTTTAATACTAATAAAATGCTCGTTGAGCACAGCGGCGACTTCCGAATTGTCGAAACTCTCGACCTCCATTACGTGACACCAATGGCAGGTCGAATAGCCAATAGATAAGAAAATCGGCTTTCCTGTTGCCTGCGCCGCGGCGAACGCCTCATCGCCCCACGCATACCAATTCACAGGATTGTGAGCATGTTGCAGCAAATACGGCGAGTCTTCTTCGATTAGCCGATTGATGAATACGCCCCGCCCTGATTCGTCGAGATGCTCGGTGCGCTTGTCGTAGCTCCCGTGTTTCGATTCCTCTACTTCCCTGAGGCGTTTTTCTATCTGCTCACTATTCATTAATCCTTTGCCTATTTATTGCCCTCGCATCTTTGACGCTGCAGGCTTCCTCAAAGTCTAGTGACTCAACTAACGCCACTGCTAGTTCTCTGTGCCAACCAAGTGCTAGAGAAGGCTATAAAATAAAATATAATAAAATCAATTGTTTATTGCTATTTCCCGCCAAAGAAATAGTGGTAAAGACACCTTTTATTTCCATCTGCTGCAACAAAATCCCCTGCAATGCGTTCTAGTTAAGCAGATTACATTGTTTCTGCGCATGTAATCTTCTATGCCCTACTTGGTGCCCCTGCGTGCAGGGGCATTTTTTTTAGCTACTGCTAGCCCGTAAATTCCCATCCATGATAGCGTCTCTCTCACCAAAGATAACAAGTCGAGTGACAAAATTGGCCGCGTCCGCTATTTTCAATCTCATTCTGCTCACTCATTCGATTTTCGGAGAAGCCAATGCGACAAGGAAAAAACAGCGCCACTGCCCTCATCATTGCGATTATGCTCGGCGGTTTTGCGACTACGGGCTACGCTGATCATCACGGCGGCAGCCACTCAAGCCTCGAGGCGCTTGCGACTGGCGCTCATAGATCAGCGGCGAATATCCTGCGCAACGCCGAGCGCCACCCTGTGGAGACGCTCGAATTTTTCGGACTCGAAGCCAACATGACCGTGATCGAGATTTTACCTTCGACGGGCTGGTACACCGAAATCATTGCCCCCTACGTGCGCGATCAAGGAAAGTTCTACGCGGCGCATTTCTCGCCTAATGCGAGCCTGTCTTACATGGCGCCAAATCTGCGTAACTTCGAAGCCAAAATGAGTTCCGATCCGGCGCTCTATGGCAAAGTCACTGTTCGCCACCTAAACCCACCTCATGAAATAGTGATCGCCCCAGCCGAAAGCGCTGACATGGCACTGACGTTTAGAAATGTGCACAACTGGGTCATGGCCGATCAGCAGCATGAATTTTTTGCGACTTTCTTTGCAGCACTCAAGCCAGGGGGTATTCTCGGAATAGTCGAGCATCGCGCCAAAGCCGATGCCGGAATGGAGGTTATGCGCACCTCTGGCTATGTTACCGAAGCCTATGTCAAAGAATTAGCCGAGGCGGCAGGCTTCGAATTCGTCGCTAGCAGCGAGGTCAACGCCAATCCTAGCGACCCGACTGTGCATCCACGCGGCGTCTGGACTCTGCCACCAAACTTTCGCATGGGCGATGAGGACAGAGAAAAGTATGCTGCTATCGGCGAAAGCGATCGCATGACGCTCAAGTTCAGAAAACCTCTCTAAGGTGAGCAAGCAACCGATCTGCCTCATTGTCGGCGCCGGCGACTATATAGGCGCGGCCATCGCCAAGCGTTTCGCCGCGGGTGGTTTTACCGTCTGTCTCGCGCGCCGCGGTGGCGAGAAAAACGCGGGGCTGGTCGCCGAAATAGAAGCGGCGGGTGGCAAAGCACACAGCTACTCGCTCGATGCACGCGAAGAGGAGCAAGTAATCGCTTGCATAGACTCGATCGAATCTGAAAGAGGCGCACTCGACATCGTCATTTTTAACGTCGGTGGCAATGTTAATTTCCCGCTGCTTGAAACAACCGAACGCGTTTTTCGCAAAGTCTGGATGATGGCTTGTCTCGGTGGTTTCCTAACGGGACGTGAGGCGGCTAAACACATGCTCCCACGCGGCCATGGGTCTATTTTTTTTACCGGTGCCACAGCGAGTATTCGCGGAGGAACAGGCTATTCTGCCTTTGCATCGGCGAAGTTTGGCCTGCGCGCACTCGCGCAGAGCATGGCGCGTGAGTTAGGCCCCAAGGGCATTCACGTTGCTCATCTCATTATCGATTCGGGCGTCGATACCGAATTTGTCCGTCAGCGCATCAGCGCCGCGGGCGGCGATCCAGACTCGCTGGCACCCGATACCCTCATGCGACCCGAATCGGTTGCCGAAGCCTACTGGCAGCTACACAATCAACGCCGTGATGCGTGGACTCACGAATCTGACATACGGCCATTTGCCGAAAAATTTTAAGGAAAACCTATGAACCTACGCGTCGAATTTCACTACGACTTTGGCAGCCCAAACGCCTATCTGAGCCATCGAGTTCTGCCTAGCATTGCAGAAAGGACGGGGGTAGAGATTCACTATGTACCGGTATTGCTGGGCGGCATATTTAAGTCGACCAATAATCGTTCGCCCATGGAGCAATTTGCGGACGTACTGAACAAACCGGAGTATCAGGCGAAAGAGACGCTACGTTTTCTCATGAGACACGACATCACCGAGCTCGTTCGTAATCCTCATTTTCCGGTTAATACTATTTCGATGATGCGTGGTGCGGTTTTTGCGCAGGGCAAAGAGTGGGAGGCTCAGTATATAGATGCGCTGTTTAAGGCGATGTGGGAACGCGGACTGAATATGGCAGACCCAGAACAGATCGGCTCGGTGCTCACCGAGGCAGGCTTGCCTGTGGCTGAGATCTTGGCGGCAATTAGCGATCCGGACGTAAAGCAAGGGCTTATCGACAACACGGCAAACTCCGTCGCGCGCGGAAATTTTGGTTCACCGAGTTTCTTCGTCAACGAAGAACTTTTCTTCGGTAAGGACAAACTCCGTGATCTAGAGGAAGAGATTGTTAGCAAACTTGGCTAGCGCACACTCGCCCTATCGAATATTCGCACAAGCTCGACGGCTGCGCCAAAGGAGTCGGGCTCGATCTGCATCTCAATGCGCAGCCGCGCACCATCTTCTATGAGCGTGTAGGTTTCGAGCGTAAAGCCGCCATCGCGCGGCCGTGACTCGACGACCAACGCATTTCCGTTCCAGTTTGCAAAGGAGAAGTCTTCGGCTCCCTCTTCGTAAAAAGAGTTCGCTGTGGTGCGCCTACGACGACCATCGCTGTGAAACAGGCGCACGAAATTGTCGGCATACTCGAAGCGAAGCTCCGGCTCCGCGATAGCAATAAAGAGAACGTCATCGTAGGAAATACGATCGTAGAGCTCCTGTTCGGCAGGGCCACCGCGGTAGAAGTCTTCAGGTCTTTTACGCAGGAAACGGCGCTTCACTTTGCCACCGGCTTCCTTGATTGCCGCCTCAACTGCATCATCGGTGTTGTCGCTGAGACTCTCATTAATTACCCAGCTGCCGTTAAACGCTTCGGCGCGCGCAGCATTCACCCGCGTGAGTTCCTGTGATTTAGCCTGCGCTAAACTCACTTCAGCGCCGAAGAGACAACAGCAACAAACGGCAATCAATAAAGCATGCCGACTGATCGAGCCTTTTCCCCTCATATTGCCTTACCTCCAATGCGCTTAAAAGGCGTGCTATCCCGCACGAAAACCTTACCTGCAAACAGTAACAGAACGAATAGGCCGATGAAATAAAGAGGGAAAGCTGGCAAGGCGCCAATGAAAATTTCGTCCTCCGAACCGTCTGGCATTCCACTACGCAGACTCGCGACCAATCCGGTGTAGAACACACTCGCAATGCCTAATCCTAAATTGAGCGCGAGTCCGCGAAAGCTAAGCACCGTTGCGCGCAGATCTGATTCGACCATACGATTAAGATAGTAGCTCGACTGAAATTGCACCATACCGAGCACCGAAAATGAGGCGATAGCAAACACAAGCCCAATCCAGGGTATCGCAAAGCTCGCCCCAAAAAGCCCAAGCAGCAAAAGCCCTGACAGAGATAAAAAGTTAGTCAGGGGCACCTGCGTAGTCACCAAAAAACGCGAAAGACGTGCGTTGGCGATACTAATCAGAGACACGCCAGCGCCAATAAATCCAAAAAGCGAGACGGGAATATCGATCACTCGGTAATACTCACTCGCAAGCACTACAAACTGCCGCGCCACGCTGTCGAGCATCAGGGCGGCGAGAATAACAAACAATACGAAACGATGACCTAGCGTCCAGCTCGCCGCCACACCTATTTGCTTGAACGGGCGAGCGAGTCTCATCAAGAGGCTCGTATCCTGCGCCTGTGTCTCCCTAAGCGCTGACAGCCTTTGCTTGTCGATGTCATAAAATCCAATCGCGATAAAGAAAACGACAACCGAAGACACCAGCGTGAATATCACCGGCAGCCGAATAACCGAGGTTTGTGCGAGGCTCAAATTTGAGTCCAGCGAGCCGAGCACACCGTTGACCACAGTTGCGTCGTAGATCAACCCGCCTGTGATCATCGAGACAAAAAATCCAACAGACACAAACCGCGTCGTCCGCTCTAAGAAGTGAGCCCATTGGTCTTCGCGGCCCAATGCTTTCAGCGAATCGTAAGCAAGCGCCTCGTCGGCCCCGCTCGCCGCAGCCTCCGACAGACCAGAACACAGGCGGTTGCCTAAGAATAACCAAAACAGAAGCGGCGATGCCTCTGCATGCCCTCCCGCATCAAACCCAGCGATGGGGGCGAAGGCGATCAAGGCCATTTCGGCGACCATGAGTACAGCGGCAAACACAATAAGACGCTTGCGTCCGACAATATCGGCCAGCGCACCCGAAGGAACTTCGGCGCCAACGATGGTGAGGGCCCAGACGATATTGAGTATCGCAAACTGCTCCAAGGTAAGCCCATAATCGAGAAAGAGGACTGTAAATACAGGGTAGTAGAAGCGTGCTGAGTACAATAACCGAAACGCGATGAAGCGCCTGAGATTTCCTTCTAGACGAGTCTGTTCATGTAAATTTGTCATTTTTTTCCTGACACACTCATGCGAGTACGAGAGTTAACCGGTGTACATTCTAAGCGTAACGAGCCCCGCACGAACGTCATTGTGAAGTCTATTAAGAGCCTGTTGGAAGACTGTTAGAAGCCAGCCAATAAAACAGAAATACTCAAGGGCTCTTGCGAAAATGAGATCTAGAGAATACGCGCAGGCATTTGAATAGTCACCCGCTTATCGGCTATGCTCCTAAGCCGAAGTCGCAAAAATAAGGGCCGAAGTAAAGGCCAAGTGGCGCCACCTGACTACTAGTTAAAAGAACAAAATAGTTAAAAGAACAAAACTCCTGGAGGGAGATTCTCGATGACGATGCAGCAAACACCTTTAATCCTGTCGCGTATTCTTGGTCGCGGCGCAGTACTAGATCCCGAAGTCGAAGTCGTCACCGCGCAGGCAGGTGGCACTACCCATCGCCAGACGCTAGGGCAAACATGGGACCGCGCTAATCAGGTCGCCCATGCGCTAAAGAATAATGGAATAGAAGTAGGCGACAGAGTTGCCAGCTTTATGTGGAACAACTATCGCCACCTCGAGCTTTATCAGGGTGTGCCGTCGATGGGTGCAGTGCTGCACACACTCAATGTACGCCTCTCGCCAACCGATCTCGAATACATCATTAACCATGCTAACGACCGAGTGATTTTTGCCGACGAAGACATTCTGCCTTTGCTCGAGCCCATCTGGGATAAAGTGCCCTGTGTCGAGCTTTTGGTCATTTGTCGCCACGGCGAAGGCGGCGAGAGCAGCTTCAAAAACCAAATCGATTACGAGGATTTCATCAAAGGTCAGCCGACTTGTTTTGAATGGCCGGAGATAGACGAAAACTCGCCCATGGGGCTTTGCTATACCTCGGGCACGACCGGCAAGCCAAAAGGCGTAATGTACACACATCGCTCGACTTACCTGCACACCATGGCCGGCTGCTTAACCGACGCGCTCGGCCTGACCGCGTTGGATTCACTCCTTGGCATCGTCCCAATGTTTCATGCGATGGGCTGGGGACTTCCCTTCAACGCATCGATGCTTGGCTGTAAACATGTGATGCCGCATCGGTTCATGACACCCGATACTTTCCTCAAGCTCATGCACGAAGAAGACGTCACTATTGCCACCGGCGTGCCGACTATTTGGCAGGGCGTTAAAGCGGCAGTAGAGGCAGCGGACGGTAAGTTCAACCTTAGCAAACTCGCTCGTCTGACCTGCGGCGGTTCTGCACCCCCTGTCTCGATGATGCGCTGGTACTGGGATGAGCTCGGCGTCGAGATGATTCAGGGCTGGGGCATGACCGAAACGAATCCGCTAGGTACGCTGTCGCGCAAGTGCGCGAAATACACGCAGCAAACGATGAGCGAAGATCAGCAGTTCGAAAACATCGCAAAAGCAGGCCTCACCATGCCTGGCCTTGAAATTGAAATTTTCGACGAAGAATGGAATCGCCAGCCGCATGACGGTGAAACCGTTGGCGAGCTTTGTATTCGAGGGCCTTGGATCGCTGCCGAATACTACAACGATCCGCAGCCTGAGAAATTTCATGACGGCTGGCTCGTTACCGGCGACGTCGCGAAAATCGATAAAGAACAGTATCTGATGATTGCCGACCGTTCGAAAGACCTGATCAAGTCAGGCGGCGAGTGGATTTCGTCTGTCGACCTCGAAAACCATATCGTTGCCCTGCCCGGCATCGCGCAGGCTGCAGTGGTCGCTCAACCGCACCCGCGTTGGGACGAACGCCCTGTTGCACTTGTCATCATGGCAGACGGCGCAGAGCTCGATCAGCAAGCGGTACTCGAACACTGTGCGAAGATTTTTGCGAAGTGGCAGCTACCGGACGAAATAATTAAGACCGACGCGATTCCATTGACCTCAACAGGGAAAATCGATAAGAAAGTGATCCGCGCACAGCTCGAGGCCGACGACTACAAGCTACCTGACCTGCGCTAAAAACGATTAGTCTAACTAAAAAGGCCGCAGCTACTGAAGAAGTGATCCTTCAGTAGCTGCGGCCTTTTTTATCTATCTCGCCTTCTTGCATCACTGCCCCGAGTAAGTCGGCGCGTAGTCGGCTCCTTCGAAATCAGCCCGACGAGCGCCCGCTAAAATACCCGGCAGCGCGTAATTACCCTCGTGACAGGCATACTCGTAAAGTTTTTCGTCGGTTGCCATCATTGGCAACTCTCCGCTCCACGGCTGCGTGTAGTTTTCGGGGTCATTCACCGTGAACTGATACAGAATAGAATCATCAGCCGTGCGCGTAAAACGCTCTGTTACGACCATTTCAGGGGAGCCATAGAAACGATGGTCCAAGGACGAGCGCAGGTTCTGCTGCAAATGGAAATTAGTAGTAACCACCACTAGCGTGTCGTCTTCGTAATGCCCGACCGAATCGCCCATCCAGTAATTCATGGCCGGCTGCGCATGTTCGCCACCGAGTCGGATAACGCGCGCGTCGTGATTCATCTCGGCAAGCAGCACAACATACTCTTCGGTCTGCACGATCTGCGTATTGTTATTGTAAAGAACCGGCAGCTTAGGCGGCCCGCCGGTCGAGCCAAAGCCAACCACACAGCGCTCACCAAGCGGGCGCACCTCGGGGCCATCGTAAGAAGCGCGCTGCGTCATCGCTGCCTGATAGTTCTCTTGTCCCTTTGTGCTGTAAGGCAGCCTACCATCGGCCGGATCGGTAATGATCGACGTGCGGATTTCCCCGTTGACGACCGAAAGCCGCTGACCGGGGTCCATCCAAAAGGTGTTGTAGCCGCCTACGCTGCTCGAGTCGGGCGCCTCGCGATTTGGGTCGCTGGGCAAATTGCTCGCCTCGAAGCCAGCCTGCACCGCAGCCTCGATACGCTGCGCCTCATCGGAGGTTAAGACCAGCTTGCCTTCAAAACGCGCGGCGCGCTCGAGGTTAGTCTGGGTTGCTATCGACCACACGCCCTGAAGATCGGGCGCGCCGAATTCAGTGCGCGGGGTTAGATAACCGCTCCCCGCAGTTTGCGCCGAGCTCGATACCGCCGAACTGAAGACAAAGACTGCTGTCGCCACAGAGGCTGCGAGCACCATTCGGTTAACTTTCTTCATCTTTGCAGAGCTCCAAACTGAAAATTAAGTGACGTAGGTTTAGATATCACGGGCGATGAGCAGCTTCATGATTTCGTTGCTGCCGCCGTAAATCTTGCCGATGCGACTGTCTGCGTACATCTTAGCAATCGGGTATTCCATCATGTAGCCATAGCCACCGAAGAATTGCAGGCATTCGTCGATAATTTCGCACTGCTTTTGGGTAGTCCACCATTTAGCCATTGCTGCCGTAGTGTCGTCGAGCTTACCTTCGGCGAGTTTCATCGCACAGTCGTCGACGAATATGCGCGCGATTTTAGCCTCGGTAAACCGCTCAGCCAATTTAAACTGAGTATTCTGAAAATCGAGAATGCGCTTACCGAACGCCTTACGCTCTTTCACATAATCTGCCGTTAGCTTTAGCGCTTTTTCCATAGTCGCACAGGCGCCCGCGGCGATGATCACGCGCTCCTGAGGCAGTTGCTCCATAAGCTGAATGAAGCCGCGCCCCTCGGCCGCACCGAGCAGGTTCTCAGCGGGGACTTTGACATTGTCGAAAAACAGCTCCGACGTGTCTTGCGATTTCTGACCTAACTTTTCTAGGTTCCTTCCTCGGCTGAATCCTTCGCATCCTGGCGTTTCTACCATAATCAGCGAAATACCCTTGCCGCCTGCCGCAGGATCGGTTTTCGCCACAACACAGATCAAATCAGCGGACATACCGTTGGTAATAAAGGTCTTCTGACCATTAAGCACGTAATGATCACCGTGTTTAATCGCCGTCGTCGCGATGGACTGAAGATCGGACCCTGTGCCTGGTTCTGTCATAGCAATTGCCGCGACGATTTCGCCACGTGCCATTTTCGGCAGCCAGCGCTGGCGCTGCTCTTCGCTGCCGTAGCCGTGTATATAGTGAGCGACGATGCCAGAATGTACGCTGTTGCCAAATCCGCTTACCCCGGCATGACACATCTCTTCGACCAACACCATCTCATGTTTAAAGTTGCCACCGCCACCGCCGTATTCTTCAGGGATCGACGCACACAAAATGCCGGCCTCTCCCGCGATGGTCCAAGCGTCACGATCGACAATACCCTGTTTCTCCCAACGGTCAGCGTGAGGCACGAATTCTTTGGCTAAGAATTTACGCACCGCGTCCCGCATGATATTCAATTCTTCATCCATCCATGGGGATTCATAGGCTTCAAACATGATTCAGACCTTTGTTAATTCGTGTTTAGATACTTACATATTGCACGCGAGAGAAGCCTAGTGGCTCACCTCGCTCATGCGCTCGATAATCATCGCGTTGGCCGTACCACCGCCTTCACAAATCGCGATAAGGCCATAGCGACCACCGCGACGCTCAAGTTCGTGCACGAGCGTTGTCATGAGTTTAGCGCCGGTGCCACCGAGCGGATGTCCTAATGCCTGCGCACCGCCGTTCACATTGAGTTTGCTTAGGTCTGCACCGACCGCTTTCGCCCACGCTAAAGGAACCGAACCAAACGCTTCGTTAACCTCGTAAAGATCGATATCGTCGATCGAGAGGCCGGCTTTTTCGAGCACTTTGATTGTCGCAGGAATAGGTCCTTCGAGCATGATTACGGGGTCCGAACCTACCACCGCAAGCGAATGAATTTTCGCACGCACCTGCAGCCCGTGCTTTTTCACTGCGCCTTCGTTCGCGATAAGAATCGCCGCTGCGCCATCGCTTATCTGGCTCGCACTGCCGGCAGTAATCACGCCGCCCTCGCGTAGCACATTTAAACCCTGCAGCCCTTCGAGCGACGCCTCAGGACGAATGCCTTCGTCTACTTTATGCACGTCAGCGGTGCCGTCTTCGAGTTTAATATTCAGGGGAACAATTTCTTTTTCGAAATAACCTTTCTGCGTGGCTTCCCACGCTCGCTGATGGCTCGATAGCGCAAACGCATCGAGTTCATCACGCGTGATTTCGTATTTTTCGGCGAGCAACTCAGCGCCATCGAACTGACTAAACTGAATGCCAGGGTATTGAATCTCGAGGCGCTCACCCTTTGGAATGCCGCGCCCGTTAGCGAGTCCATCGCGCACGTTCGATCCCATCTCAACCGTGCTCATGGCTTCGACGCCACCGGAGATAATTACGTCTTGCGTACCAGACATAACCGCCTGCGCGCCGAACTGAATCGCCTGCAATGAAGAGCCGCACTGACGATCAACTGTCGTGCCTGGCACTGCAAGGTCGAGCTTCGATGACATAGAGACATTGCGGCCGAGGTTGCTCGCCTGCGCGCCGATCTGCATGACCACACCAAAGATCACATCATCAACCGCGTCGACAGGAATGCCGGTACGATCGACCAACTCATCGACGACAGCCGCGCCGAGATCGATAGGATGAATTGCGCTAAGGCGGCCTTTTTTCTTGCCGGTTGCGGTGCGCACCGCGCCCACTATGTATGCATCTGCCATGGTGTTTTCCTTCTCTGTGTCTTGTTGAATTTTTGTTGTTTTAGCTCGCTAACTTTAACCGCATTAAGCCGGCATTCTGATGCCCGAATCGAGGCGAATCGTCTCGCCATTGAGGTAACCACAGTTGACGATATGAGCTACTTCTTGGGCGAATTCTGCCGGATTACCTAGTCGCTTCGGAAACTGCGTAATCGCAATGAGTGGTTCACGAACCGCGTCTGGAGCGCCCGCCATCATCGGCGTTTCGAATACGCCCGGGGCGATAGTCATGATACGCACGCCGCGTTTCGAGAGATCGCGCGCGATGGGTAGCGTCATCGACACAATACCGCCTTTAGATGCCGCATAACCTGCCTGACCAGTCTGACCGTCGAAAGCCGCAACGGAGGCGACATTCACTATCACCCCGCGCTCTCCATCGGCGGTAACAGGCTCATTAACCTGCATGACCTCCGCACAGAGGCGCAGTACATTAAAAGTGCCTACCAAATTAACGCGCACGATATGCTCGAATTTGGCGAGCGGCATTGGCCCGTCTTTACCAACAGTGCGGGCCGCACCGCCAATGCCCGCTGCGTTGACGTTCACATGAATAGTGCCAAATTTCTCTTTCGCTATAGCGATCGCTTCGCTTACGCCAACCTCATCGGCAACATCACCCGCATGCCAGGCGACAGCAGGGCCTAGGCTCGCCGCTGCCGCTTCGAGCGCATCAGCGCGCAGATCGTAGAGCATGACATTGGCGCCGGCGGCGATGAAATTTTTAGCAGTCGCAAGGCCTAAGCCTGATGCGCCACCGGTGATGAAGGCAGTCTTGTTCTTAAGATCCATAGGGCTATTTTCTCTGCTTTGATTGACGTCTAGTGCCAAAAGAATAGTGCATCCCCGCAAAAAGGGGAACCATTAAGGCAACGCGCAAACCAGCGCGTTAAATCTATCGCTAGATCGGCCTCTAGGGGTATCAAACCGGCTCACGCATAGCCTATTATCAAGGCGGTGTAGTTTGACCCAGCTGCCCGCTCTGGTCAGGCAACTCACCGGATCGATCCAGCGATGATTCAGGCAACAACCCAGAAAACAAAGAATGACAGAACAATAAGACGCACGGCGCAGGAGTAACTATGGGACCGCTCAAGGGTATTAAAGTAATCGAAATGGCAGGTATTGGGCCGGGGCCTTTCTGCGCGATGATGCTATCGGATATGGGCGCCGAGGTCATACGCGTTGACCGGCTGGCGCATAAAGGCAGCGGCCATAAAGCGAATGTCCTCAATCGCGGTCGGCGGTCAATTGCCGTAGACCTCAAGAATCCAGAGGGTGTTGCTACTGTGCAGCGCTTAATAGACGGTGCCGACGTGGTCATAGAAGGCTTTCGCCCAGGCGTAATGGAACGTCTCGGACTTGGTCCCGACGCCTGTCTCAAACGCAATTCGCGACTCGTTTTCGGTCGCATGACCGGCTGGGGTCAAGACGGCCCGTTAGCATTGGCCGCTGGCCACGATATTAATTACATTTCGATAGGTGGCGCGCTCGGCGCGATGGGGTATGCCGACAGACCCCCAGCTCCGCCCCTTAACCTAGTTGGTGATTTTGGTGGCGGCGCCATGTATCTCCTTGCGGGCGTGCTCGCCGCGCTTGTGGAACGCGGCACCTCAGGCAAAGGGCAGGTGATCGATGCTGCGATGACCGATGGCACAGCCAGCTTGCTCAGCCCCTTTTACGGCATGATGGCGATGGGCATGTGGACCAAGGAGCGCATGGACAATCGCCTTGATGGCGGCGCTCACTACTATGGCAGCTACGCCTGCGCCGACGGTAAATTTATTAGCATTGGCTCTATCGAGCCTCAGTTCTATGCGCTACTTCTCGAACTATGTGAAATCGACGACCCAGAGTTCGCCAAACAGAACGACAAACAGCATTGGGCAAGCCTGCGAGGCAAGCTCGAGGCACTATTTATCACGCAGCCTCGCGACCACTGGTGTGCTTTGCTCGAAGGCACCGATGTTTGCTTTGCGCCTGTGCTCGACCTGCAAGAAGCACCCACGCATCCACATAATGTCGCGCGCCAGAGCTTCGTTGAAATCGACGGCGTCACGCAGCCGGCACCGGCGCCACGCTTTAGCCGTACGCCTTCATCTGTGCAAGCGCCGGCAGCCATCGCAGGCGAACACAGTGAAGCAATACTTAACGACTGGGGATTTAACAGCAGCGAAATCTCCGCTCTCAAGCAAGGTGGGGCTATTTAGCGCTCATTCGACTTAAGCTCATGTAATCGGCGAGAATACCTCTTGCTCTATTTTCTCATTCTCTAAGACCATAGGACGCGCTCATGAAGTTCAACACGTTACTCTGGGAAGTCGATGCTGGCATCCTCACCCTCACGCTCAATCGCCCCGATCAGATGAATTCTTTTACCGTTGAGATGGCGAACGAACTCATCGCCGCATTCGGCGCTGCGAGCGAAGACGATAGCGTCCGCGCAATAGTCGTCACCGGCGCTGGAAGGGCATTCTGCGCAGGCATGGACTTATCCCGTGCGGGCAATGTGTTCGGCCTGCAAGAGACGCTCGAGCCGACGATGGATGATATGCGCAACAGACTAGACGACCCCGAAATAGAAGCTGGCGTTCGCGACACCGGCGGCCAAGTAGTCCTCGCAATCTACGACTGCAAAAAGCCCGTGATCGCTGCGATTAACGGTGCCGCGGTCGGCATAGGCGCGACGATGACTTTGGCAATGGATATTCGAGTGGTGTGCGAACGCACGAAAGTCGGCTTTGTGTTCAACAAAATCGGTATCACGCCCGAAGCCTGCTCGTCGTGGTTTCTCCCGCGCATTGTGAACATGGGTACTGCGCTGGAGTGGGTGTATAGCGGCGATTTGATCGAGGCTTCAGAACTCAAGGAACGAGGCTTCGCCAATCATGTAGAGACGAGCGAAACGCTCCTCGAGCGCGCGTATTCGATCGCACGCCGAATAACCCAGCACAGCCCTGTCGCCATCGCCCTGAGTCGGCAGATGATGTACCGAAATGCAGCAGCAGCCCATCCAATTGAAGCGCATCGGGTTGACTCGCTCGCGGTTTTCTACGCGAGTCAGACAAGCGGGAAAGAAGGCGTAGCGGCTTTTCTTGAAAAACGCGCAGCGAATTACACCGATAAAGCGTCGACCGATATGCCTGGGTTCTATCCTTGGTGGTAGTCGCATCCAAGCAAGTCGCAGACGAAAAAATATGACAAGTAAAGCGAGCAAAATAATGAATAATGCTAATCAACCCGCCTTTCAGGCACTCTGCGAGACCACCGGCCGCGTGATGCTCGGCCTGTATTTTCTATTGCCTGGTGGCATTATGAAAATGGTTAACTATCAGGGCACGGCCGACTATATGGCGAGTCACGGGATGACTTTTATCCCTTTCTTTTTGATTCTGACGATCATCATCCAGACCGGCGGCGGGCTTGCGATGATTGCCGGCTATCAGACTAAATTCGCTGCGTTTTTGCTCGCCGGACTTACGCTCGTGATCAATGCAGTGATGCATGACTTTTGGACACTGCCGGCAGGTGAACTGCAAACGGCGCACGAAACCCAGAACTTTGTAAAAAATCTAGGCATCGTCGCCGGCCTCCTCGTCGTATCGGGTTTAGGCGCAGGGCGCTGGAGCCTTGATTCTCGACGTTAAGCCCCCACTAAAATGCAAGATGCAGTTTTTGTATTGGCTGCGTTTTGCGTTTAAAGTAAGGGCCGTAAAAGTTAACCGAAGTATTACGAGGAGAACCCGCGATGATCATGGTGCAATCTACCTTCTTTCTAGTCGACGAGACCAAAGAGGACGCCCTCGACTTAATGCGCGTAATGGTGGGCAATTCGCGCAAAGAAGACGGCTGCGTAAGCTATGAGTATTTCGCCGGTGTCACCGAAACCAATCAGGTTGTGCTTCTGCAAGAATGGACCGACGCCGAGTGTCTGCAAGGGCATTATCAGAGTTCACACATGGAAGAATTTCTGTCCAAACTAGGCCTCTATCTCGAAAGCGAGGTGATCACTCGTACCTACGCGTCGCCCGACGAACCCGTCGCTCAGCGCGCCGATGCCCGTGACGAAGCCGAGCGCAAGCGCACTGCTGCCGCGAAGGCGCCGCAGACAATTCACTAACAAACCTCTTACACTACTCACCCTAAGCCGAGCCCCTGCCCTATGTTCTACACTCAATTAGCGGGGCAGCGCGCTCCTGTCAGCGCGACCGATTCTGCACGACTCATCAAATGGCGCCTCTCGACCTTCTGGGTCATGCTCATTGGCTACATTGGGTATTACATCTGCCGCGGCAACCTGTCGGCTGCGTTCCCATTGCTCGAGCAGGAATTCGGGTATTCGAACACACAGCTTGGCCTTATCGTCTCGCTATCGGAAATCGCCTACGCCGTCGGCAAATTTATTAACGGGCCTTTGGCAGACCGCATCGGCGGCCGCCGTATTTTCCTCGTTGGCATGGCCGGCGCAGTTTTCTGGAACCTTATTTTCGCTCTGTCGGGCACGCTCACCGCATTTATTGTTGTGTGGTGCTGCTGCCGGTATTTCCTCTCGATGGGCTGGGGCGGCCTCGCCAAGACAATCGGGTCATGGTATTCGAGCGATAAAAACGGCCGCGTCATGGGCGCGATCAGCGTGAGTTTTCAGTTCGGCGGGGCTATAGCTGCGCTCTTCGCGGGCTTTCTCGTCTCGATGGGCGTGAGCTGGCAGGGCGTATTCGTCTACCCCGCTATCGCGCTCAGTGTCATAGGCGTTTGGGCGTTCTTCGCCTCGAAAGGCACGCCGAGCGACGTCGTGCCCGGCGCGATCGCCGTAGAGGGTGAGTCGGCAAAGAAGCAGCTGGCCGACTATGGCGACGACGAGTCGCCCGCCGTAATGACCATCTTAAAAACCCTGATCAAGATGCCAATCTACCGCCAGCTTCTGGTATTTAGTTTTCTTACGACGCTGCTGCGTTCGGTCTTTCTCATCTGGACGCCGAAGTTTTTGTTCGATATCGGTCAGGGCGCCAGCGCTGCGATCCTCAAATCGGCCGTGTTTCCGCTATTGGGCGTTGCCGGCACGCTATTCATCGGCTGGTATACCGACCACTACGCCCGCAATGGCGATCGCGCCCGCATGATGTGGATTATGCTCGCCGTGCTCGTTTTATGTACCTTCTCGATCTCGGTGCTGAGCGCGGCAGAAAACCCTAATTACAATCTGATTATTTTCTTTTTGGGCGGCAGCGGCTTCTTCCTGCTTGGCCCTTATTCGATGAGCAGCGGCGCGCTGACGCTCGACATCGCGGGTGCCAAGGGTGCAGGGTCATGCACTGGGATAATCGACGGGATGGGTTACATTGGCGGAGCGATTGCCGCCTTCGCTGCCGGCGCCATGTCCGACAGTTTGGGCTGGTCGCAGGTGTTTGTGGTGTTAACAGGCTTCGCGGCGATCTCGGCGCTTAGCGCCTACGGCATGAGCCGCGGCTTCCAAAAACTCGCTAAAAACAGCGAAGCTTAGTCGAATTCACCGGCATCTAGTCTGGCGAAATATTTCGTCGCGACCGCTTTCACTTTGGGTGCGAGCAGCAGCGTCGACACCATCGTCGGTATTGCCATCGTGGCGTAGGCACCGTCGAGCAGATTAATCACGATATCGAGCGAGACTACCGAGCCCGCCACGATCAGCAACATATAAGCCCATAGATAATATTTTTCGCGGTGTGAGCCAAACAAGAAGCCCATACATTTGCTGCCGTAATACCAGTAGGTCAGCACCGTGGTCATGCTAAGCACGAACACCATAATCAACAGCAGATAAGAGCCAAAGCCCGGGAAGACCTGCTCGTAGGCCTCTGCCGCCATCGTCACGCCCTGAGCGCCGCCCTGCCATACGCCGGTCACCAAAAGCGTTAGCGCGGTGCATGTGCAGACGATTAATGTGTCGGCAATAGGGCCTACCATTGCCACTAGGCCTTCACGCGCAGGTTCGTTGGTTTTGGCTGCGCCATGCGCCAGCGACTCAGTGCCGATGCCTGCCTCATTCGAGAACGCGCCGCGCTGCACGCCAATCAAAATGACCGTGCCAATCACGCCACCAGAGACAGCCTCGCCACTAAACGCATCGGTCACGATGAGCCACAGCATCGCAGGCACTTGGTCGATGTGACTCACAAGAAGCACCGAGGTCACCGCGAAATAGAAAATCACCATCGCCGGCACCATTTTTCCAGCCACTGCCGACACGCGTTTCACGTTGCCAACTGTAATCGAAAAAGCGATCACAGCGAGAACGATGCCCATCACCAAATCGAAATTGAAATGCGAATCCGCCGTAGTCAGACCATTGGGAATCGCAACGGTGTCGCGAATAATTTGCACGAGTTGATTAACCTGAAATACCGGTAACGTGCCCACCATGCCGGCAATCGCGAAAAGCCAAGCAAGGGGCAGCCATTTACGCCCCAGTCCCTCGCGAATAATGTACATCGGGCCGCCTTGCAACCGTCCGGCGTCATCGGTCCCGCGATACAGTATCGACAGCGTTGCCGTATAAAACTTGGTGCTAATACCGACGATCGCGGTGACCCACATCCAAAAAATTGCGCCGGGACCGCCGACGGTAAGCGCGACGGCCACGCCGGTAATATTGCCCAGCCCCATGGTGCCAGCGAGCGCGGTGGCTAGCGCAAGGAAATGCGAGATATCGCCGCCGATGCTGTCTGAGTCGTCGTGAAATTTGCCCCGAAGCAGGTCGATGCTGTGGCGAAAATAGCGGAAATGCCTAAGCTGCGAATGCAGCATGAAGAAAAAGCCGCCGCCGACTAACAAGATAACAAGCGGCAGCCCCCACATAAAACTAACGTAGGCCGCAATAGCCGCTTCGATCTGAGTCATTGGCCCGCGGCCCTCGATGGTCTTCTAAATTTTATCAGCGGCAGTAGGTGAACCTGCCGCTTTGTAGTCTCGCGCTCGCCGGCTATTTCGCGTCGGCTTCTTGCCTACGCTCGCCCGCAAGGATTGCGCGCATCGCATAGTTACCTTCGTGGCAGGCGTACTCGTAGAGCTCGGAGTCGCCATACATCGGCAGCTCCCCGGTCCACGGCTCGGAGTAGAGTTCGGGATCGTCGATTGTAAAGGAATAGTGCAGCTTTTGATCTTCGACTCGCGTGAAGCGCTCGGTGAGGTGAATGCCTTCCGAGATCAATCGCTCTTTTTGCACCTGCCAAGGATTGAAGTTTTTAGTCTCAACCACAAGCGTGTCGCCTTCGTAATAGCCGATGGAATCCCCCAGCCATTTATCGTAGGGCAGATCTTTAAACTCTTGGTCGATGCTTACGATGCGTGCATTGTGCACCATCTCGGCGAGCAGCATCACATGCGTTGGCGACTGCACAATTTGCATATTATTATTGTAAAGACTGCTCAAAAAAGGCGCGGTAGACGAGAAACTAACGAGACAGCGATCCGATAATGTCCGACCTTCTGGGCCATCGCTTTCGGCGCGTCCCATCGGCAGGTCTTCCTGCTGTGAGGCCCTTAGCGCTTTGCCTTCTTCGCGCCAAGGAATCCGCCCGTCGTCGGGCTGAGTGATTATCGACGTTCTGTAAAATCCGTTCATAAACGACAGCGTGTCGCCCGGCGTAATCCAGAATCCGTTATAGCCACCGACGTTTTCGGGGCCCGGCGCTTCGGCACCGGTTGCTTCTAGGAAGGCGATATAATCCGGCGTAGAGACCATCGTTTCGAGCATTTCTTGCTCGGTAATCTCGAGCTTGCCGTTATAGTTTGCGGGACGCTCGAGAGACGAACGCGTCTGATAATTCCAAATACCTTGAACATCGGGCACGCCCCAATCTAGCTTAGGTGGCTGCCAGTCTGCCGCGTCTTGCGCCTGCGCGACTAGTGGCAATGCGCCTATCGCTAGCCCTATTGCTAGCCCTATCGGTAGCCCTGCGGCCTTCTTTTCGATTCGGATCATTGTCTGCCCCTTTTACTAAAATCGGCTGAAATTGATTTAGCGACCAGATTGGCGCCTCTCGTTATTTTTCTTATTCGGCTCATTCGCCCCCATCAAGCGCGCCTTGAGGCTACCCTAGCGCCAGCGTCTGGCGCAAGTTTCAACCAGCAGGTTGAACCTACGATAGGCGCTTAGACAACAGTTTTCGCCTGTTGCTAAGGGATATTCGCCGCAAAGCGGAATTCCGCTACCGGCTCAACCTGCGCGAGATGACGCACGAAATAGTCCCAGCGCTTCTTCATAAAGTAGCGCGAATTACCAAAGCCATGACCCGCGTCTGGCAGCAGCAAGAGGTCAAAATCTTTCTCCGCGTCGATGAGCGCCTGCACCACTAGCAGCGTGTTCGACGGATGTACATTATCGTCCATCAGGCCGTGCGCCAGAAGCAGCTTGCCTTGAAGTCTGTCGGCGAGAAGCTGATTCGCTTGGCCATCGTAATTCGTCGTCTGGCTGGCTACTGCGCCCGCCTCTTCAACCAGCATTGTCTCTAGCAATCCTTGCCATTTCTCACCCCAATCGTCTTCGTAGTTGCGGTTATCGTGATTGCCCGCACCCGACACCGCAACCTTGTAAAAATTGGGATAGCGCAGAATGCCCGCAGTCGAGGCAAACCCACCGCCCGAATGGCCCCAGATTCCAACGCGGTCAAGGTCCATCCAGTGGCGCGACTCGGCGAGTTCGCGAATCGCGGCAATCTGATCAGGTAGTCCGTTATCGCCCATGTCGGCATAGTACGCATCGTGGAATGACTTGGAACGGCCGGGCGTACCCATTGCGTCGAGCTCGACAACGATAAAGCCTAATTCGGCCACGGCCTGCTTATCGCGGCGCGCGGCACTAAAAGCGCGGCTGCCAACGCTGCCTGTCTGCGGGCCCGGATAGAGGTAATTCAGCACCGGATACTGCAGCGATTCATCGAAAGTAGATGGCCGATAAAGCAGTCCGTGAATGTCGGTGAGCCGGTCGCGCGCTTTTGTCACAAATGGCTCAGGGGCAACCCAGCCCGCGTCTCTCAAACGATCGGTTGAGGTGTCGGCGAGCGTGAGCAATACCTCGCCAGTCGCGCTGCGCAGCACAGTGATCGGCGGCGTTGTCGGCGTCGAATAGCTATCGAGGAAGAAACGGCCGCTCGGCGCGGGGCTAATTTCGTGATGAGCGGGTTCGGGCGAAAGGAGCTGCGGCTCGCCGCCATCGATATCGACTCGGTATAGATAGTGAAAATAGGGATCGCCGGCTTCTCGATTGGCGCCGAGGAAAGTGATTGTGCGTGCCGCTGCATCCACCTCGAGCATCTGCAACACGGCCCAGTCACCTGCCGTGATGGGTGCCTTGATCTCGCCGCTGGCGAGGTCGCCCAAATAGAGATGCCCCCAGTTGCTCCGTTCCGAAAACCAAATAAACTCATTACTTGCGTGAAGCACTTGCCAATTCTCGGCATCGAACCCCGACTCGTAATAGGTCTCGGTCACCTCTTTGTAAACATCACGCACCGCGCCTGTCTCTATATCAGCTAGTCTGAGCTGCGCAATTTTGTGATCACGAGACGACGACACGAACGCGAGCGCGGCGCTGTCTGCGCTCCACTCGACGTCTAAAAATTCGCCGTTGCGGCCTGCAATATGGTCAGTCGTTGTCGAGCGCTGCGGCTCTGCGGGTATTGCGAGCGGCACGAGGCGCGGCTCGTCGAGATGTATCACGACGCGCTCGAGCATAAACACATGCTCGTCACCTGGCAGCGGGTATTTCCATGTGTCTACCCTGCCCCGACCTACCGCAGTCTCGACGAGTGTTAACGTCTTTACCTTGCGAGAATCTTGTCTAAAGGTCGCGATTTTAGAAGAGTCAGGCGACCACAGCAGCACCGGGCCCGGGTCTTGGATCCAGCCCGCACTGTTAGTGGCGTAACCGTAGTCTGCTTCTCCATCAAAGGTAAGCTGCACTTCATCGCCATCACCAAAGTTGCGTACCCACAAGTTATGCTCGCGAATAAACGCTGCGCGCTCGCCGTTAGGCGACAGGTATTGGTGCGGCGGTGGTTTTGGTAACGGCGCGAGAGCTGCGTCGAGCGTCGGCAGGTTTTCGAGATCAAGTGCAAAGGTGTCGCCTGCGAACTCGAATCGAAGCGTCTCGTTTTCTAAGACAAGATTGCGCAGGTTTAAATCGGCCGCGTCTATTTCATCTATTGCGTTTGTCTCTTCCGAGTCCTCAGCATTAGCGGCGCCGTCTTTAACGATTTGTTCGAGAAGCGCGGCGACGCGCGCAGAATCGAATAGCTCGCGAGAAGACGCTGTGGCAGGGTCAATGACGACATACTCACTGCCGCCCTCGGTTCTACGGCGAATAATAAGCCTGTCGTCTTCTTGCCAATAATGCGCGCGAATCTCGCCGATTAAGAGCGGTGCTAGATTGGGTGCAAGCATTTGTTCGGCGCGGCGATAGTCGTCGAGAGTGGGTGGAAGCGGGCGCGTGTCGGTCACAATATTCCCTTGGCTTGGCTGCGATTGGGCAGAGGTTGAGGACGCGCTATTGTCACAGCCGCTCACAAGCAGCGAAATGAAAACCGTTGCCACAGTAAAAACCCTGCGTGCAGTAAACGGTCTTTTTTCCGGCAAGATAGGCGTCTTTGGAGAGTGCATAATGCTTCCTAATCAGGGTACAAAAAGGGGCAAGCTAGGTTAGCGAATCTAGAATGAGATTAACCGATTCAACCAGACGTTCGTCGCGTGGTCGCAAGTCGGGGACAAAGGCGATGCCTAACAAATGTTGCAGGCCTTCGATATAACGGACGGCGATTTCATTCGCCTGCGTCTGAGTGAATTGCTGATCGCGTTCGGTCACCATGCCGCGCGCGAATTCTTTCGAGAACGACACGGGCTCGCCATCGCGTGTAAGCAATTCGCCTGCGTCGTCGAGCCGCCAGAAGCGCGAGGAGTCCATCGTGTAAAGCTCATCTGCCGCAACAATCTCACCCTCACGATTAATGCCGTGTTCGGTTTTCGTGTCGACAAGCACCATGCCGCGCTCGCGCAGATGCTCTGTCACGATGCCAAAAGCCATAATCGAGGCATTGCGAATCTGTGCGTATTGTCCCGAGGTGCAAACGCCCATCGCAACCAGCTGTTCGGCATCCATCGTTTCATCCACCGCCGCCTTGCTGCTTGGCGTGTCGAGAAGGTAAGGCAGACAGCCATTTGGCTGCAGGCTGTTTACCGTAAGCTCGTGGCCGGCAAACCTCAGCACGCGCGCCCCACTCTCTTTCGCCGCAAGCCAGTGCTGATAGAGCGATGTCGACGTCGAGCTCTTTGCCATATAGCGGCGCAGGACATTTTCGAGCATAACCAGCTCGAGATTCTCCGCGGGAATCACAGTAGAGGTGGCAGCAAGTCCAGTTACTTCACACTGCGAGGAGCCTATCGCGCCGCTAACAAGCCTACGCATATGGTCGTGATTGAGCGCCAGCACTTGGTCTTTGAACGGAATAGCGCCTCGGTTTACGTCATGAGTCGATATTCGATTATTACGAAACATGAGCCTAAGCTCACGCCCATCCGCTGTAACCAGCGACTCGCCAAACACCGAGTCCGATACTTTGCCCTTGAGCACCGTCGCGTCGGCAAGGCGCGGTAGCTCTCCATCGGCAATGAGTTCGCCTATAGAGCGCCCTTGACTGACGGACGCGCCATGCTCGGCGACGAGTTCTTGAATTTCGGAAATACTAAGGGGTGCTGTCGCGGTCATTTCGGCCAGGTCTCAAGTCTAATAGCGAGCCTGTTAACTCGCGAAAAAGTAGGACAGTAAGTGTAGATCAGTGGGCGTCTTTCGGCAAAGAAGGGTTAAAGAGCCTAAAAAGACTGAAAGACCAGGAACCGATGTTATTTGCCAGCGTGACAACGCGAAACGAGCATACCGCGCAAAGGTCAGGAGGCATGGGGATCAGCTTGGAGCTGAGATGTCATCAGGCTGAGGCGCTGAGAGAGCCTAGACAAGAGAGTCGAGAAAAAAGGATGTGAAGCAAGGAGGAAAAAAGTGGTGCCGCCACCAAGAGTCGAACTCGGGACCTGCTGATTACAAGTCAGCTGCTCTACCACGGCTGAGCTATAGCGGCACAATGCTTGATGAGGCTCGATGTGAGCTCCGTCGAACAAGGCGCGCAGTTTAACCACAAACCCCGAGCGGTTCAATAGCCTAGTTAAGGATTTTTTCTAAGGACATTTGAAGGGTTGAAGATTCTGCGGTCTCCCGTCTATGCTAAAGTAGGTTGTGGGTCTGGACGGCTTGGCAGCAAACGATTTCTGAAGAGTCGCTGCCGCATGAGGACTTTGGCATTCTGGGCAATCTGACGAACATCGCCCGCCACGATTCAAAGGCATGTGTATGACATTCAATAGAGACCGTGTGGCACTCGATGCGCTTGATGCTCGACTCACCCAAATCGCTAGCAGACTTCTGCCTGGCGCTACCGGCGCCGCCGAGGGTAACTCGGTCACGCTGCAAGCACTGTTTGCCGACGACAGCGAACGCACTGAGCGGCTTAGCCTGAGCATGGGCGAGCTTCACCTCGACTATTCTAAAAGCCTGATCGATTCAGAGGGGCTTGCTGCACTGACCAAGCTTGCCGAGGCGAGTGGCATGCAAGGCGCTGTTAATGCCCTTTTTCGTGGCGCAAAAATAAACCAATCCGAAGGACGCGCCGCGCTCCATACCTCGCTACGTAGTCCCGAATCAGCTAATGCACCGCATTCGGCGCTTGTTAGCGAGACGCTTGCCTCTTTGCGCGAGTTCGTTGACCGGGTTCATTCGGGCGCGTGGACAGGCTATAGCGGGCAGACAATCGACACAGTCGTCAACCTTGGCATAGGCGGTTCGGACCTCGGGCCGGCCATGGTCGTCGATGCCCTCGCCGACTTCGCGCTAAACAGGCCACGCGTTCGCTTTGTCTCCAATGTCGACCCCGCGCATCTTGCGCGCACGCTTAAGGGACTCGATCCCGCGACCACTCTGTTCATCGTCGCCTCAAAAACGTTCGGCACGCTCGAGACTCTCGCCAATGCCCGAGCCGCGCGCGATTGGCTGGTGGCGGCGAGCGACGAGGCAGCCGTCGCTCGGCACTTCGTGGCTGTGTCTGCCAACATCCAAGCAGCGAGTGACTTTGGCATCGAGGCGTCTAACATTTTTCCCCTATGGGATTGGGTCGGTGGGCGTTTCTCACTGTGGTCGGCAATTGGCCTGCCCATCGCCCTCGGCGTTGGCTTTGCGGCGTTCGAAGAGTTACTGGGCGGTGCCTATGCGATGGACAGGCATTTCGAGACCGCGCCGCTGGGCGAAAACCTGCCCGTGGTGTCCGCACTGCTCGCCTTTTGGTATCGGCAATACGGCGCAAGCCCAAGCACCGCCGTGGTGCCCTATAGCCAAGACCTAAGCCTTTTTCCGGCCTATCTCCAACAGCTCTACATGGAAAGCTTGGGCAAATCGATGAGTCGCGAGGGCGCGGCACTCCCATTTAAAACCTCAGAAATAATTTGGGGCAGTGCCGGCACCAATGGCCAGCATTCGTATTTTCAGCAGCTCCACCAAGGCACCGAGTTTACGCCGGTCGAATTTATCGCCTGTGCGACTGCGAGCGTGGATGGCGGAGACGAGCGACACCGTCAACTGCTCGCCAATTGTCTCAGCCAGAGCATGGCACTCATGAACGGCGATGAGACGAGCGCCGACGTTGGGGCGGATAATTGGGAGCCGCAAAAAACTATCGCAGGCAACCGGCCCAGCACTACGCTGCTGCTCAAACAGCTCACCCCGCACAACTTGGGCGCGCTAATCGCTCTTTACGAACATAAAGTGTTTGCGCTGAGTGTGCTGTGGAATATTAATGCATTCGATCAGTGGGGCGTGGAATTAGGCAAGCGGCTGTCTAAAGAGGTTTACGCAGCGCTGAGTGAATCGGCTGGTTCTTTAATTAATCAAGAAAACATCGAAGCCGCGGCCTCTGTAGAAAGCGCGTCGACGCTCGATGCGTCAACGCGTGCGCTTGTGCAGAAAATTAGCAGTTGGAATACGCCGCGTTAGCCCGCTGCTCTGCAAATTGGTCTGGCAATTTATCAGCTGATTAGTCGTCTAAATAGGCGCAGCAGTAATCGGTCACAGACTTTACGTTAACCTTAAACGAAGCATTGGCAAGCACTTCGAAGGACTCTCCTCCCGAAATTTTTTGCCACTCGCTAGCGCCAGGCAGCAACACCTCAAGTTCGCCCGCCATTATCTCCATAATCTCACGCTTCGCGGTGCCAAATTCATATTCGCCCGGCTGCATAAGGCCAAGAGACTTGGTAGAGCCGTCGGCGAATTTGATCGTGCGGCTTGTCACCTTGCCGTCGAAATAGACATTAGCAGCTTTGACGATAGTGACGTTTTCGAATGTAGACATGCTTGTATCCTTGCCGCAACCAGCTGCTAGTCGCTGGCGCTTAGCTTATAAGTTAAATGTTAGTGAGAAAGTAAAGCGCGAGATTCTAGCGGCAACTTGCCACCTACACCAGCCGATAATGGCACAGGGGTTGGCACTCGCTAGGGCTGCGCCATCAGTGCGAGCAGCTCAGCTGTTTTCTCCCGCATCAATGCCTCGTTGCCGCGCGATTCGACATTAAGCCGCACTACAGGCTCGGTGTTCGACAGCCTTAAATTAAAGCGCCACGACTCAAAACTCATACTTAGGCCGTCGATATTCTCGACCGCCAACGCGTCGGCTTCGTAGCGCGCCCGAGCAGCGGCAAGCAAGGCTTGGGGGTCTGCGATAGTGCGATTGATTTCGCCGCTGGCGGGAAACGCCTGCATGCGCTCGTCTACCAACTGCGACAACCGCTTACCTGTTGCGGCCATCAGCGCGGTGACTAAAAGCCATGGCACCATGCCACTGTCGCTATAATAGAAGTCGCGAAAATAATGATGCGCGCTCATCTCACCACCATAAACGGCTAGGTGTTCGCGCAGCGATTCTTTCATGTATGCATGCCCTGTCACGCTCTGAATGGCCGTACCGCCTGCCGCTGCGACAATTTCTTGGGAATTCCACGTAAGCCTTGGGTCGTGCACGATTTTCGCGCCGGGTTCGGCCTCTAGAAAGACCTGTGCCAGCAGTCCAACTAAATAGTAGCCTTCGATAAAGCGACCGTTCTCGTCAAAGAAAAAGCAGCGGTCGAAGTCGCCATCCCAAGCGATACCAAGGTCGGCTTTGTGCTCGAGAATCGCAGCGGTCGTTGGCGCACGATTCTCTTCGAGCATCGGGTTGGGCACACCGTTGGGGAAATTTCCATCCGGTTCATGATGAACGCGAATCAATTCGAAAGGCAGCAGCGATTCGAGCAAATCCACCGTTGCGCCTGCGCCTCCGTTGCCTGCATTGCACACAATTTTTAATGGCTGTAGTTTTTCGACGTCGACAAAACTCAGCAGTTTTGCAAGATAGGCGCCGCGCAGGTCGGCAAAATCGATGGAGCCTCGAGTCGCCGGTGCGGCAAATTCGTTTAACTCGGCAAGGCGTTTTATCGCGAGTAGGCCAGTGTCAGCGCTGACGGGAAGCGAGCCTTCGCGTACGAATTTCATCCCATTGTAGTCGGCGGGGTTATGACTTGCGGTCACCATAATGCCGCCGTCGCAGCCTAAGTGACTCGTCGCAAAATAAATTTCTTCGGTGCCGCATTGACCGATATTGGTGACATCGGCACCGCCCTCGGTCAGCCCGCGACTCAGCGCCGCACATAGCTCTTGGCTTGTAAGTCGAATATCGAAACCAACAACGACACGAGAAGGCTGCAGGTGCGCGGCGAACGCGCGGCCAATACGGTAGGCAACGTCAGCATTTAACTGTTCGGGCACGCGTCCACGTATGTCATACGCCTTGAAGCAATCCAGTTGTTGAGTCATTTATTCGTCGCTCTTGTTTGTGGTTGCGCGCTGATTGTTCGCAGCCTGATGAGTTCTCGGCGCTCGTTTGATAAGCAGGCCAACGCTATTGATTTTTTGAGCGCTGATACAGCGCATTCGTCGCCTCGATATAACCATCGACACTGCCGCAGTCGAAGCGTTTGCCGTCGAAGCGGCAGGCCAGCACTTCGCCTCGCGCTGCGAGAGTTTGCAGCGCATCGGTCAGCTGAACTTCGCCATTTCGGCCAGGCGCTGTACTGCGCAGCACCTCAAATATATCTGGTGTTAAAAGGTAGCGGCCGATGATGGCAAGATTGCTCGGCGCCGCCGCCGGCTCGGGCTTCTCTACCATGTCGGTCACTCGATACAATCCTGGTTTTTCCTCTACGCCTGCGATCACACCGTAACGAGACACCTGATCAAGCGGCACTTCCTCAATAGCAACGATGCAGCAGCGATGTTGTGCGTAGAGAGCAGTCATCTGGGCGAGCACCGAGTCGCCTTCTGTCAGACAGTAGTCATCGGCTAACAGCACGGCAAAAGGCTCATTGCCGATCAATGTTTCACCGACAAGAATCGCATGACCCAAACCGAGCATCTCGTTTTGGCGGGTGTAGGAGAAGGTGCAGCGGTTGATCAGTTCACGCGTCCCATCGAGCAAGCTTTCTTTGTCGGAACCTGCTATCTGATGCTCTAACTCAAAACTGATGTCGAAATGATCTTCGATCGCGCGCTTACCTCGCCCCGTCACAATCGCCATGCCTGTGATGCCAGCGGCTAGCGCCTCCTCTACTCCGTACTGAATAAGAGGCTTGGTCACTAGTGGCAGCATCTCTTTTGGCATCGCCTTGGTCGCTGGCAAAAATCGTGTGCCGTAACCCGCCGCAGGAAACAAACATTTATTAATGAGCCCCACTGTTAACTCCTCGTTCCAATGAAAGCCTTTGCGGCTCATAGTAGTTTTTGCGCTTCGCCTGCCTTAGTGTCGCTAGCGTGGCAGCCGCCCATAATTATCTTCGAAACGCTCAATGTCATCTTCGCCTAGGTAGTCGCCGACCTGCACCTCGATTAGCTCGATAGGGGTGTCTCCCAGATTACTGAGCCGGTGTTTACTGCCCTTTGGAATGAACGTCGACTCATTCGGCTGCAGGTCGATCACATTATCGTCGCATTCAACCCGACCGACGCCGCTGAGCATGACCCAGTGTTCTGCTCGCTGCTGATGCGACTGCAGTGAAAGCGATGAACGTGGATTAACGAGGATTCGCTTCACCTGAAAACCGATCCCGCTTGCAAGGGATTCGAAACTGCCCCAAGGGCGCCTCTCGCGACGATGCGCAAGGCGCTCACTGCGCCCTAGAGCCTCCAGTTGATCGACAATTTTCTTGACGCCTTGGGCATCTTCTCGGTTTGCCACCAGAACCGCATCGGGAGTCTCGATGATTATCGTATCCCGCATGCCAACCGCAGCCACGAGTCTGGATTCGCTCTGAATATAGCTTCCATAAACCTCTTCGATTAATACATCCCCGCTCATCACATTCTCATCGCTGTCCTTGGCTTGAACCGACCACAGCGCGTCCCACGCACCTAAGTCGTTCCAACCGGCGCTTAAGGGTACAGCTACAACACCACCCGCTTTTTCCATCACCGCATAGTCGATTGAATCGGAGCGACAGCGGTGAAACTCTGCGTCGGGAATACGGGCGAAATCCGAGTCTCGCTCGAGCGCTGAGTGAGTAGCCATGCAGGCCGCGTGAATGTCTGAGGCATGAATTTTAAGATGATTTAAAAATACAGACGCACGAAATAAGAACATGCCACTGTTCCAAAGGTAACCGCCTTCATCGATATAGCGCTGCGCCGTAGCAAGATTTGGCTTTTCGATAAACCGCGCAACATCGACACCCCCACCCGCTATTTCCTCGCCTTGTTTGAGATAGCCATAGCCGGTTTCCGGACCGCGAGGCGGAATACCAAAGGTCACAAGGTGAGAAGCCGAGGCAAGGCTCCGCGCAGTCTCGATCGCGGCAAGGAGAGACTGTGTGTCTTCAATGAGATGATCTGCAGGAAGGACGAGCAACAGAGGGTCTTCGCCCAATGCCATTGCCTCCATCGCCGCCAGCGCAATAGCTGGCGCCGTGTTGCGCCCGTAAGGTTCGAGCAGCAAGCGTGCCTCGACTTCGATCTGACGCAGCTGCTCGGCGACGACAAACCGATGATCTTCGCTGCACACAACTATCGGCTTGCCTACCTCTTCGAGGCCTTTGAGGCGCTCGAGCGTGTTTTGAAAGAGCGAGCCGTGTATGCCAGGTATCTCAATATACTGTTTTGGCAGCAGTGCTCTCGAGACTGGCCACAGACGCGAACCCACACCGCCGGAAATCACTACAGGGATTAGCTGCGCGGACACCGCGGCGGAGGAACCAAACGAAGTTTTATTTTCAAGCACGGATTTGTCTACCCTGTTGCGGCTTGCGAAGCGCCGCTTTTTTCTAAGCGTGTATTCTAGCAAATAAATCGATTCACCGATAAACAGCGGCACGGCAAAGACATTGCGACGAAAAATAGCTGCAAAATATGCGAATTTAAACTAGTGAGGGGCCAAAACCACCGCGTTCTCAAGGCTCACGAATTTCAGTCGATTAATTAGACCTGTCGCGATAACATCATACGTGAAAATTAAGCCCCCAAGGGCGCCAGAAGGAAAGCACCGAAATCATGTCCAATGCCCCATTCGTGTTCGAACCTAAGAACGCCTACTCACTCGAAGAGCTTGTCGAATGTGGCTACGGCCGCCTCTTTGGCCCAGGCAAAGGCGTTTTGCCTGTCGATAACATGCTCATGCTGGATCGCATCACTGTGATCAACGAAGACGGAGGTGAATTCGGCCGCGGTAAAATTATTGCCGAATTGGACATCCGCCCCGACCTTTGGTTCTTCGACTGCCACTTTCCTGGCGACCCCGTCATGCCAGGCTGCCTCGGCCTCGACGCCCTTTGGCAGCTTGTCGGATTCTGGCTCTGCTGGAGCGGCCGCGAAGGCAAAGGCAGGGCGCTTGGCGTGGGCGAGGTTAAATTCAGCGGCGAAGTTTTGCCCACCTCGAAGCTCGTGACTTACGAGCTTGATATCACACGCACGATCGATCGCAGGCTGACCATGGGCATTGCCAATGGCACAGTCGCCGTCGATGGGCGCGAAATCTACTCGACAAAAAGCCTAAAGGTTGGCTTATTCCAGCCCGGCGCTACGTTCTAGATAGCTATACTACCCCGTCTAACTGCCTCGTTTAAGAGGGGCAGCTAGCGAAACAGAAATAATAAATTATCGAAACGAGTGGGTTCCGCCAACGGCTGAATTTCCACCTTTAGAGAGATTGGTGAATATATGCGTCGCGTTGTGGTAACTGGTATCGGTATCGTTTCTTGCCTAGGCAATAACAAAGAGGCGGTTCTCGACTCACTTCAGCAAGGCCGCAGCGGCATTAAGCACAATCAGAGTTATGTCGATATCGGTATGCGCAGCCATATCAGCGGCAGCGTAGATATCAACGCCGAAGAGCTTATCGATCGAAAACTCTATCGTTTCATGGGCGATGCCGCTGCCTATGCCTATCTGTCGATGAAAGAAGCAGTCGAAGACTCGGGTCTGAGCGAAGAACAAGTCTCCCACTTTCGCACAGGACTCGTAGTCGGCTCTGGTGGCGGCTCGTCGGAGCAGCAACTAGAGTCAACCGACATCATGCGTGAGAAAGGCTTGCGCCGCGTCGGCCCTTACCGCATCACGCGTACAATGAGCAGCACGGTGTCGGCCTGTCTTGCTACGCCGTTTAAGATTAAAGGGGTGAATTACACGATCTCATCGGCGTGCGCGACAAGCGCCCACTGCATCGGCCATGCAGCCGAGCTAATTCAGCTAGGCAAGCAAGACGTCGTGTTTGCTGGCGGTGGCGAAGCCGAACACTGGACCATGTCGCATATGTTTGATGCGATGGGCGCGCTTTCTACCAACTACAATGAAACCCCCGAAAAAGCGTCACGCGCCTTCGACGCGGCCCGCGACGGCTTCGTCATTGCCGGCGGCGGTGCTGTCTTGGTGATTGAAGAGCTCGAGCATGCCAAGGCCCGCGGCGCCAAAATCTACGCAGAGCTCACAGGCTATGGCGCGACCTCAGACGGCTATGACATGGTCTCGCCTTCGGGTGAGGGCGGCGCGCGCGCCATGCAAATGGCCATGCACGGCCTCGAAGGGTCAGTCGATTACATCAACACTCATGGCACGAGCACACCAGCCGGCGACGTATCGGAGTTGCGTGCGATTAAAAATGTCTTCGGTGACGCGGTGCCAACACTCAATTCGACCAAATCACTCAGTGGCCATTCCCTCGGCGCCGCTGGGGCACAGGAGGCTATTTATAGCCTACTGATGATGGAAAACGACTTTATCGCAGCTTCGGCAAACGTCGACACGCTCGACCCCGAGGCGGAAGGGCTGCCAATCGCCGTTGAGCGTATTAATGACATTAAGCTCAATCGTGTCATGTCCAACAGTTTTGGCTTTGGCGGCACCAATGCTTGCCTGGTGTTCGACAAGTTCACCAGTTAAGTCATGAGGGGAGACAGTCATGCGCTCCACGTTGAACACCCAAATAACCCGAGGCCGCTGCACACAAAGCGCCTCGAATCAGTATTTAAAGCAGGCGCTCTGTACTCTATTGGCGGCCGCGCTAGCGTTGAGTGCGACTCTCGCCAGCGCGCAGTTTGGCGACCGCAAAACATCCGCCCTTGACCTAAGCAACACACCGCAGGTCCTACCCTCTGAACTCGCGTTCCCTTTTCATGTCGGCTCTGTAGAAAAAGGCCAACTCGCTATTACGTGGACGCCGGCGCCTGAACACTATCTCTACCGACACCGTTTTGCCTTCACCGCGAACGGGATCGACTTGGCTTTTACCCTGCCCGACGGTCTTGCGATGGAAGACGAGTTTTTTGGGGCAATTGAAGCCTATTTCGGCGCAGTTACCACCCAAATCGATCTTTCCCCTGCACAAGACCTGCCGGCTACCGCTTTGTTGAGCATTCGCTATCAAGGCTGCGCCGCTTGGGGCTTCTGCTATCCACCCCAAACAGTCGACATTCCGCTCCAAGACCTGATCGATTGAGTCAATTCGAGCTCCTTATCACTAATATTAGTGATATTCGGAATAAATTCTGCGAAAATGCGTTGAAAATTGGCAATCTATCGGGAATTTCGCGCAAATTGCGATGAATGTGGCAAAACTATGGCATCGATACTCGTCTTAAACGGACCCAACCTCAACCTTCTAGGCAGCAGAGAGCCCGATATATACGGCTCCGATACCCTCGACGACATCAATATCCGTCTTGGCACCGCCTGCATCGAGGCCGGCCATACCTTCGACAGCTTTCAAAGTAATAGTGAAGGTGCGCTAATCGACCGGATTCACTTAGCAAGATCGGCGAAAATCGACTATATGCTCGTTAACTTCGGCGGGTATACACACACAAGCGTCGCCCTACGCGACGCCATGCTTGCCTCAGAAATCCCTTTTATCGAGGTGCACCTATCGAACTTGTACCGCCGCGAAGAGTTCCGGCAGCACTCCTTTTTCTCCGATATCGCCGAGGGCTGCGTGATCGGGCTGGGTGCTCAAGGCTATGAGCTTGCGCTCGATGCCGCCTTAGCCCGCCTGAAATAGCGAGGAGCAGCCACGGGCTGGCGATCCGCCCAAAACACTTTAAACCACAATCTTTTCTAACACCCGCGCAGTGCCCCGAGCGAGGCACTCTCAAGCAAAGAGGCGACAAACACCATGGATATCAGAAAGGTTAAAAAACTGATCGAACTACTCGAAGCATCCGACATCGCAGAGATCGAGATCAAAGAAGGCGAAGAATCGGTTCGCATTAGCCGCGGCTCAGGCTCTGTTCAGCAACAAGCATTGACGTATCAGATGCCACAGCAGGTCGCACCGGCGCCGGCGCCCATTGCAGCCCCTGCCGCTGTGGCACCTTCCGCTACTCCAGCCGCTTCTGCCAACGCAGTGAAGTCGCCGATGGTTGGTACATTCTATGGCTCGCCATCACCTACCTCGCCTGCCTTCGTCGAAGTGGGCAAGCATGTCAAAGCGGGCGATGTTATCTGCATCGTTGAAGCGATGAAGATGATGAATCAGATCGAGGCAGATCATTCAGGCGTCGTTGAAGCGATCCTCGTCAAAGACGGCGAGCCAGTTGAGTTCGACCAACCCCTCATCATTATCGCTTAGCACCGCAGCCCAGCGCAGGCTGGGAAAGGGCTAATCATTTAGGGATTTGTGCAATGCTTAAAAAAGTACTAATTGCGAACCGCGGAGAGATTGCGCTTCGCGTCCTGCGCGCCTGCAAACAACTCGGCATCAAAACTGTCGCCGTGCACTCAACCGCCGACAAAGATCTCATGCACGTGCACCTAGCAGATGAATCTGTTTGCATAGGGCCGCCAAGCCCCACAGAAAGCTACCTCAATATTCCGGCGATTATTTCGGCGATGGAAGTGACAGAGGCCGACGCGGTCCACCCAGGTTACGGCTTCCTCTCCGAAAATGCCGATTTCGCCGAACAGGTTGAGAACAGCGGCTTTACTTTTATCGGGCCTACCGCAGAAACCATTCGCATGATGGGCGATAAGGTCTCTGCTATTAAAGTGATGATTGAGGCGGGCGTACCCACAGTGCCCGGCTCTAACGGGCCTCTAGACAATGACGATGCGCGCACGCTTCGCATCGCTCGCGAAATCGGCTTCCCCGTTATTATAAAGGCGGCGGCTGGCGGCGGTGGACGTGGCATGCGTGTTGTCCACGAGGAAGCAGACCTGCTTAGCAGTATTCATGTGACGCAAACCGAGGCCCAGTCATTCTTCGGCAGCGGGGTCTGCTATCTCGAGAAATACCTCGAAAACCCTCGCCACGTTGAAATCCAAGTGTTGGGCGATGGTCGGGGAAACGCCATTCACCTCGGCGACCGCGACTGCTCTTTGCAGCGCCGTCACCAAAAAGTAATCGAAGAGGCGCCAGCTCCAGGAATCCCCGAAGCGATAAGAGAAGAAGTGGCGGCAACCTGCATTCGTGCCTGCGAACAAATGAAATACCGCGGCGCCGGTACGCTCGAATTTCTCTACCAAGACGAACGCTTTTACTTTATCGAGATGAACACGCGCGTGCAGGTAGAGCACCCAGTGACAGAGCAGGTCAGCGGAGTGGACATCGTGCGTGAACAGCTGTTAATTGCGGGCGGCAGTCCGCTTAGCTACAAGCAGTCGGACATTGTGATTAAAGGGCATTCGTTCGAATGTCGCATCAACGCAGAAGACCCCTCAACCTTCCTGCCTAGCCCGGGCAAGGTGAACATGTTTCATGCTCCGGGCGGCAACGGTGTTCGGGTCGATTCGCATCTCTACAGCGGCTACACTGTGCCTCCTTTCTACGACTCGCTCATTGCCAAGCTAATCTGCTCGGGCGACACGCGAGAAGAGGCACTGAAGCGCATGGAGATCGCGCTTGACGAGATGCTTATCGATGGCATTAGCAGCAATATTGCATTGCATAAAGATCTCGCTCGCGACGCTGCGTTTAAAAGAGGCGGTGTGAATATCCACTACCTCGAGAAAAAGCTTAAGCTCTAAACGACAATGAGTCCCGCATGAACTGGCAACAACTGAAGATCCAAATAATCCCCGAGCACGTCGATTTTATCGAGCCACAGTTGCTTGCCGCAGGCGCCGTATCGATCACCTATCTCGACGCAGAAGACCAGCCGGTCTTTCAAGAAGAACTCGACAGCACCCCGCTGTGGGATAGCCTTGTCTTGTGCGCACTCTTCGAAGAAGACACAGAGCTTGGCGAACTGCTCAGCTGGCTTGGTGGTAACGCGTCTATCGTCAACAGAGCTAGCCTCGAGGTAGAAAAAATCGAAGATCAGGCGTGGGAACGCAGCTGGATGGACAATTTTTCGGCAATGCAATTTGGTGAAAAACTCTGGATCTGCCCAAGCTGGCAAGAGCCGCCCGACCCCAGCGCCACCAATATCATGCTCGACCCCGGACTCGCGTTTGGCAGTGGCAGCCACGCTACCACGGCGCTATGCCTTCAGTGGCTCGCCACTCAAGACCTCCAGGGTAAGGATACCGTGGATTACGGCTGCGGCTCGGGCATTCTGGCTATTGCCGCTGCACTGCTTGGCGCCCAGAGCGTGCAAGGCGTCGACAACGACCCTCAGGCTGTCCTGGCTACGAACGACAATTGCGAACGCAACGGTCTACTGCCAGGGCGTGTAGGAACTTTCCTACCCGAAGAGTACGATTCAATGAGCACGCCCGAAAGCGTCGACATTTTACTCGCCAATATTCTTGCCGCACCACTGCTCAGCCTCGCGTCAAAATTTGCATCGCTAGTGAAACCTAAAGGCAGCATTGTCTTGTCGGGCCTTCTCGCCGAACAGGCCGACGCGATTACTGAGGTTTACAGCGAATGGTTTGAGATGAGCGCGGCAGTGCAGCGGGAAGACTGGATTCGCCTCAGCGGGATTAAACGCTAGTTCATCATTTAGAATCAAAACCAACCCTTATGAAGACTGCCACAACGTGCTGCCCGTTTTGCCAAGCACAGATTAAAGTCAGCGCGCGCCTGATCGGCGCAACCGGTCCTGCGGTTCGCTGCGGTGCGTGTTTTCGTTTGTTTACTGCAGCCAACGCTGTAAATTTAGGTTCAGATTTAGACCCTGGCCAACGCGAAGGCGACCGAGCAAACGCCGAAGGATCGACCGAAGCTGTGCGAATGCGGGCGTTGAATACCGACTATTCGCTGCTTAGCGGCGAGGGGTTAGAGCCGATCAATTCCGCCCAGTTACCGCACTTAGACTCAAGCCCCATTGAAATCGCAGCCAAAGCAGATGGGACTTGGCGCCATGCCGCAAAAACCGCGACATCGGTGTTCACACTATTGTTGCTGGTCGCAGCACTCGCTGCGCAATACCTCTGGGCTAACCGTAACCTTTATCAGCATTCGCCGGCGCTCTACCCCCTATTCGCGAGCGGCTGCGCGCTATTCAACTGCTCGATTCCCCCGTTCTCCGACATTTCAGCCTTTCGCGGAGAGGCGCTTACTGTCGTCTCAGGTCCGGTGGGTAGTAACAGCTTAGTCGTCAGTTTTGTGCTCAGTAACTCAGCGCCTCTCGCGCAGACTGCGCCGGTGCTTATACTCAGTTTCGATACGGCAGCTCAGCGTAGCGTCGCCCTGCGAGAATTTGCGCCCGTGGACTATTTTCCCGCGTCTACCGATCCAATCAAAGCGCTCAGTGCAGGTGAGCGCGTCACCATTAGACTCGAATTAATAGACCCCGGCGCCGACGCCGTGAATTACACCGTTGCATTTAGGGCGCTATAGCAGAGATGACGCGCGTATTGACTCAGCAAAAGCCTTCCGCTGCGTCCAAGTCACCGCTATCATTAGCCATCGCCCAAGCTTGATACCAACACCCGTGTTTTCAGGCTTGAGTTAGGCTGGTCTTCGGCTCAGTTTAAATTCAATTACGACCAGCGAGACCACGACTGTGCACAGGATCGGCCCTTATACACTGCGCAATAATCTCTTCCTCGCCCCCATGGTTGGGGTGTGTGACGCACCCTTCCGCGAAATCTGCAGTCAGCAAGGCGCCGGTATCACCGTTGCCGAAATGCTACCTTCGAGCAAAGAACTGTGGGAGAAAGAGCGGCTGCGGCTGCGTCAGGTCAAGGCTAATGTAAGCAGCCCACAGGTCATTCAGATCGCGGGCTCAGACCCGGGCATCATGGCGCAGTGTGCGCGCCATAACGCCGAGCTCGGCGCCGATGCAATAGACATCAACATGGGCTGTCCGGCTAAAAAAGTCATGAAAAAAGCAGCAGGTTCAGCACTGCTACGCGACACTGACCTGGTCGAACGGATCCTTCGCGCAATAGTCGGCGCGGTGGATATTCCGGTTACTCTTAAAATCCGTACCGGCTGGTGCCCCGAGTCTCGCAACGGTGTCGAAGTTGCAAAAATCGCCGAAGACTGCGGCATCCAGCTACTCACCGTTCATGGCCGCACCCGAGAGTGCCGCTTTAAAGGCGCGGTAGAATACGACACGATCGCCGCTATCAAACAGGCGGTGGGCATCCCCATCGTCGCCAATGGCGACATCGATTCACCCGAGCGAGCACAGCAAGTGCTCCATCACACCGGCGCCGACGCGCTGATGATCGGCCGAGGAGCACAGGGCAGCCCCTGGATATTTCGCCAAATAGAGCAATTTCTCGAAGACGGCACCTACCTTCCAGACCCCTCGGCGCAGGCGCGCTATGAGGTTGCGATCAGTCATCTGCGCAAGCTTCACCTCTTTTACGGCGAACACCGCGGCGCGCTCTATGCCCGCAAACATGTCAATGGCTATGTCGAGGGACTTGAGGGCTCGCGCGAGTTTATGCAGGCATTTAACGCAGCTGCCGAGGCGCAGGAACAACTAGACTTGGTAGACGCTTACTTCGAAGGAATCTTGCCCACTGTCGGCATGTCCGCCCGAGGCATCGCCGCATGAGCAACCTCACCGACTCGGACGAGTCAATGCTCGATGAAACTTTCGGTGTCGACGAGGACTCGGGAGGCATTGACCTACCCGCGTTCGCGCCTGCGCGCCTGCAAGAAGCTGAAACGTTACGCGCCTCACTCAACCTTGAGACTCTCCGTCCGGCTGGCGTCTCAACGTTACGTGAACAGGTGTTGAGCTCGGTAGAGAACTACTTTGCGCTGTTAGAAGGCGAGCAGGCGAAAGATCTTTACGAGCTCGTTTTGGCCGAAGTCGAAGCACCGCTTTTGGCCGCTGTGATGCACCAAACACGGGGCAACCAGAGCAAGGCTGCTATCGTGCTCGGACTCAATCGTGGTACTCTGCGCACCAAGTTAAAACAGTATGGGCTGCTGTAAATCGACCTCGTTTGTCATGCTTTTTATCTTGCTCGTTACCGTGCTTTTTACCGTACTCGTTACCGTGCTCTTTACCGTAATTTAATCATCGCAACAACTAACCGACCCGTCCGCTACTAAAAAAGAAGCCAAGCTATGACCTCAGACGCATCTGTCGCCATCCGCCGAGCCTTGCTCAGCGTCTCCGACAAAGCCGGCCTCGTGCCATTCGCTCAAGCCCTCGCCGACCTCGGCATCGAATTGCTTTCTACTGGCGGCACCTATCGCCTCCTGCAAGAGGCGGGCATTCCGGCCATCGAGATCTCTGAATACACCGGCTTCCCCGAAATGATGGATGGCCGCGTGAAGACGCTGCACCCCAAAGTGCACGGCGGTATCCTTGCGCGCCGCGACCAAGACCAAGCGGTTATGGACGAACACAATATTCCACCAATCGATTTAGTGGTGGTTAATCTCTATCCCTTCGAGGCAACCGTCGCGAATCCAGACTGCGACCTGCCAACGGCAATCGAGAACATCGATATTGGCGGCCCGACTATGCTGCGCGCAGCGGCCAAAAATAATCGCTTCGTGACTGTAGTGGTAAACCCAGCCGATTACGACGGCCTCATCATTCAGCTTAAGGCTAACGACTGTAGCCTCGATCAGGCGAGTCGTTTCGACTTTGCGGTTAAAACCTTCGAGCACACTGCTGCCTACGACGGCGCGATCGCCAATTACCTTGGCACTAAACTGCCCGCTGCCGACTCAGAGAGCGAGACGTCTGCGTTACCCCGCACTTTTAATAGCCAGTTCCTTAAGGCACAGGACATGCGCTACGGCGAGAACCCGCATCAGGCAGCGGCGTTCTATGTTGAACGCGAACCCGCCGAGGCGAGCATTAGCACTGCCAAGCAGCTTCAGGGCAAGGCGTTGTCTTATAACAATATTGCCGACACCGATGCCGCGCTCGAGTGTGTCAAAGAGTTTGCCGAGCCTGCCTGCGTGATCGTTAAACACGCCAATCCCTGCGGTGTCGCAGTCGCCGAGTCGGCACTCGCCGCCTACGAGCGCGCGTTCCAAACCGACCCGACGTCGGCATTCGGCGGCATCATCGCGTTTAATCGCGAACTCGACGCGGCAACCGCCCAGCGCATCGTCGACCAGCAATTTACCGAAGTGATTATCGCGCCATCGGTCTCAGCCGAAGCGCTGGTTATCACGGCAAGCAAGCAGAACGTGCGCGTTCTCACGTGCGGCCAGTGGCCGGCAGCACGCGTGGCAGGCCTAGATTATAAGCGCGTCAACGGGGGCTTGCTCGTGCAAGACCGCGACATCGCGACAATTAGCGCCGCCGACCTCAAACAGGTTAGCGCGCGTGCGCCGAGCGCCGACGAGGTTCGCGATCTGCTGTTCGCTTGGTCGGTCGCCCAATACGTAAAATCGAACGCGATTGTTTATTGCAGAAACCTGCAGACAATTGGCATCGGCGCAGGCCAGATGAGCCGCGTATACAGTGCGCGCATCGCGGGCATAAAAGCAGCCGACGAAAGCCTAGTAGTCGAAGGCTCGGTTATGGCGTCGGATGCGTTCTTCCCGTTCCGCGACGGCATCGACGCCGCTGCTGCTGCAGGCATTACCGCGGTAATCCAGCCAGGTGGCTCGATGCGCGACGACGAGGTTATTGCTGCGGCAGACGAGGCGAATATCGCCATGGTCTTCACCGGCATTCGCCACTTCCGCCACTAGACTGCACAAGGAAACTATAATGAATATCCTGGTTATAGGCAGTGGTGGTCGAGAACACTCTCTCGCCTGGAAGGCGGCTCAGTCAGCCTCTGTCGATCAAGTGTTTGTCGCTCCCGGCAATGCAGGGACGGCACGTGAGCCTGCGCTAAGCAATGTCGCAATCGATACGATGGACTTCACAGCCCTCGCCGACTTCGCCGAAGCGAACAATGTGGGCCTCACTCTAGTCGGCCCCGAAGCGCCGCTTGTTGCAGGCGTCGTCGACTATTTCCGCAGCCGCAATCTAGCCTGCTTCGGACCTAGCAAAGCAGCAGCGCAACTCGAAGGGTCGAAATCGTTTACCAAAGACTTTTTGAAACGCCACGCAATCCCGACCGCAAGCTATCAAACCTTTACCGAAGTCGACGCAGCGAAAGCTTACATTCGTGCGCAAGGCGCCCCGATCGTCATCAAAGCCGACGGCCTCGCTGCCGGCAAAGGCGTCGTTGTCGCAATGACCGAGGCCGAAGCGGAGTCTGCCGTTGACGCGATGCTCGCTGGCAATAAATTTGGTGACGCGGGTCATCGCGTCGTTATCGAAGGCTTTCTCGCCGGCGAAGAGGCGAGTTTTATTGCCATGGTCGACGGCACGAATATTCTGCCTATGGCGACGTCACAGGATCACAAAGCGCGGGACGACGGCGATAAAGGCCCTAACACCGGCGGCATGGGTGCTTACTCCCCTGCCCCTGTAGTAACCGATGCGCTGTGGGAGCGCGCGATGGATGAGATCATTCGTCCTACCGTCGCCGGCATGGCAGCCGACGGCAATACTTACACGGGCTTTCTGTACGCGGGCCTCATGATCTCGCCAACCGGCAGCATCGACGTGGTTGAATTTAACTGCCGCTTCGGCGACCCCGAGGCACAGCCGGTGATGATGCGCTTGCAGTCAGACCTCGTCGAACACTGCCTCGCGGCGGTAAATGGCACGCTAGATACGCAAATAGCACAATGGGATCCGCGCCCCGCCGTCGGCATTGTGCTGGCAGCCGGCGGCTATCCCGAGTCCTATGCAAGCGGCGAGACAATAAGCGGCTTGGATGACGTGCAGGAAGACGCCAGCGCGAAAGTTTTTCATGCGGGCACCAAACTCGATGGCGATAATGTAGTCACTAGCGGCGGACGCGTACTCTGCGCTGTCGCGCTTGGCGCATCGGTTGCTCAGGCACAAGAACGCGCCTACAGCTTGGCTCACGGCATCACTTGGAAAGACGTCTACTCTCGCAGCGACATCGGCCATCGGGCAATCGCCCGTGAGCAACAGGGCCTGCTTTAAAACCAGTAACAGCTGCGCAGTCGTACTAACGACTAGACACGCCAGTGGCAAAAAAGACAACCACGGCCAATCGACAAAGGGGGCTAGAAACCAGATGAGCAAAAGCGTACACCACAGTTTTCTCGATCGCGCGCTAATCGGCTTCGACCAAGCGCTGCGCACTGTCACCCCCGGCGCGAGTCAGGGCCGGCGACAATCGCCCGCCGCGACCACCGCCGAGAATGAGATGAGCGATGCGGCGCGTAAACATGCCGCAGGGCTCATGCGCATCAATCACACCGGTGAGGTCTGCGCACAGGCGCTCTATCAAGGCCAAGCCGCCACAGCCAAGCTGCCCGACGTACGTGAGTCGATGGAAGAAGCGGCAGCTGAGGAGATCGACCACCTGAGCTGGTGTGAGCAGCGTCTGGCGCAGCTCGACAGTCGCACAAGCCTATTTAATCCGCTGTGGTATGGATTGTCCTACGGTATCGGTGCAGCCGCTGGGCTCGCCGGCGATCGCTGGAGTCTTGGTTTTGTCGCCGAAACCGAACAGCAGGTCTGCGAACACCTACGCGAGCATCTCGCGCAGCTGCCAGCTGACGACACACGCAGCCGTGCCATCTTAGAACAGATGATCATCGACGAAGAGCAACACGGCAAGGCCGCGCTCGACGCCGGCGGAATGCCGTTACCTGCTCCGGCGAAGTGGGCTATGGCCGCCGTCTCGCAGGTGATGAAAAAGACGACTTACCGCCTCTAGGCCGCGATTATCTCAAAGTCGTGAGTGACCTTAACGCCAGCACCCATGAGCATAATAGACGCCGAACAATATTTGTCGGCGCTTAACTCAACCGCTCGCTCAACCTGTTTTTCACTTAGCGCTTTTCCCGCCACCTTGAAATGCAGGTGTATCGACTCGAACACGGCGGGTACCGCGTCGACGCGTTTAGCGCTCACGATAGCCTCGCAGCCAGTGATCTCTTGGCGCGCTTTTTTTAGAATAGTCACCACGTCGTAGCTCGAGCAACTGCCTACGCTCAGCGCCATCAGTTCGAGCGGGCGCATGCCCATATTGCGACCGCCACCCTCAGGTGCGCCGTCTAAAACAATGGCGTGACCACTTCCCGACTCGGCAACGAACATCACATTTTCGACCCATTTTACCCGTGCTTCCATCTTCACATTCCTGTTCATAATGAGACCCAGGTCTCAGTTTAGCGACCATTTGGCCTAATCATTCCAATTACCACAAAATACCTATGAGTTACTTCTTACTTGCTGCCATCTATGTATTCCCATCGGTATTTTCCCCGTGTTATACCTATACCACAGCATCGAAAGTCGCTATTTCATAAGCAAGCAAGGACCCTGCATGGCACTCCAACCGATTACTCCCCACATAAGTGACGTAGATAATTTCCTCACTCATTGCCATCGCCGCCGCTACCCTAATCGCGCGACAATAATTTATGAAGGCGATAGCTGCGACACTCTGTATTACATAATTAGCGGGTCTGTCTCGGTAGTCCTAGAAGACAACGGCGGTAAAGAGGTTATCGTTGCGTATTTAAACCCCGGCGATTTTTTAGGCGAAATGGGTTTATTCGAACAGACCGAAGATCGCAGCGCTTGGTGTCGAACACGTAATCAGAGCGAAATCGCCGAGATTAGTTATGCTAACTTCAACGCCTATGTACACGGTCACCCCGAAATTGTTTTTACAATCGGCCGCCAGATGGCCACTCGTCTTCGCAACACCACACGCAAAGTCGGCGATCTGAGTTTCTTCGACGTAACCGGCCGTGTCGCCCGCACGCTTATCGACCTTGCAAAAGAACCCGACGCAATGACGCATCCGCTCGGCATGCAAATTCGCATTACACGGCAGGAGATCGGCCGCATCGTTAACTGCTCACGCGAGATGGCTGGCCGCGTATTAAAAAATTTAGAGGAGCAGGAACTGGTATCGGTCTCAGGCAAAACCATTGTTGTGTTCGGCACTCGTTAACGGACCTATTCGAACATCATCTCGCGCAGTTTCGTGCCTGGGGAATCGGCGCGCATAAACGACTCGCCAACTAAAAACCCGTATATGCCTTTTTCTAGCATCGACTGCACGTCGGCAGCGCTATGGATGCCACTCTCCGTTATCACCACTTTGTCGGCTGGCACTCGGCTCGCAAGCGTGTAGCTCGTCTCGAGGCTCGTCTTAAACGTATGCAGATCCCGGTTATTAATACCTACCAGTGGCGTACTGAGTGTAAGCGCAAGATCGAGCTCTGCACCATTATGCACCTCAACCAGCACATCGAGGCCAAGCGACTCGGCATAGCTTGCCAAGTCAGTCAGCGTCGATGCGTCCAGCGCAGCGACGATGAGCAACACACAGTCGGCACCCATAGCGCGCGCCGCGGCAACCTGATAGCGGTCAACAATAAAATCTTTGCGAATGACCGGAATCGTGCAGGCGCTGCGGGCGGCAACGAGGTAATCGTCATGGCCTTGAAAGTAGTCGCGATCGGTCAGCACCGACAGACAAGCCGCGCCGTTGGCTGCGTAATCCGCCGCGTGGCTTGCAGGGTCGAAGTCGGCGCGAATGAGCCCTTTCGACGGCGACGCCTTCTTGATTTCGGCGATTACCGCCGCCTCTTTGCGCGCGATACGCGACACGATAGCGTTGGCAAAACCGCGGACGGGATCCGCTTTAGCGGCGAGCGCCTCCACGTCGGCGAAGCTCAACACGCGTTTGTCAGCTTCGATTTCGCGATGTTTGGTGGCGACAATCTTCTCTAAAATAGTCTGAGTCTTTTGCTCTAACAAAATAATTCCTTCTCAGCGGCACTCGCGCGCAGGATTTTTATAGGGATATTGCCGCTACTCTTGCGTCAGTTAATGAACCTGAGCCTGAGTAAACGACACGAGCGCCTCTAATTTAATCAGCGCTTCACCGCTTTTCAGCACGGTTTGAGCACGTGCAACGCCCTCAACCAGACTGCCTTCGATACCGGCCGCATAAATCGCTGCGCCCGCATTTAGGGCAACGATATCGCCCGCGTCTTCGTGCGAATAATCCAGCGATGCGCGAAGCATCGCGAGACTCTCCTCGGGGGATTCTATACGCAGGGAGTCCACGGACTCGCGCCTTCTCATGCCGAATTCTTCGGGAGAGACTACGTATTCAAGCAGCTCGCCGTTCTTAAGCTCACCGACGCGGGTGTCGGCGGCGATGCTGATTTCGTCAAGCCCATCGTCAGCAGCAACAATAAGCACATGCTCGCTGCCAAGTCTGCGAAGCACATCGATGAGCAGTGGAATCCACTCGGCAGCGTAAACACCCATTACCTGATTCGGCGCGCCGGCAGGATTGGTCAGCGGTCCAAGCACATTAAATACGGTGCGTACGCCAATTTCTTTGCGGGCCGCGATCACGTGTTTCATAGCGCTATGGTGGGCAGGCGCAAACATAAAGCCAACGCCTATCTCATCGATGCACCGAGCGACGGCTTCGGCAGAGAGGCCTAGGGTAACCCCAGCCGCCTCCAAGACATCGGCACTACCACTTTTACTCGACGCGCCGCGATTGCCGTGTTTCGCGACGCGCGCGCCCGCGCAGGCTGCAACGATCGCAGACGCGGTCGAGACATTAAATTTATTAGACCCACTGCCGCCTGTACCACAGGTGTCGACGAGAAATTCGCGGTCGTCGATCGGGACTTTCGTTGCCAGTTCGCGCATGACAGTGGCGCCACCGAATACCTCTTCAACACTCGCACCTTTAATTTGCAGAGCAACCAAAAAGGCGGCGTTCTGCGCATCGGTTGTTGCGCCGGACATAATCGCACGCATCACCTCGATCACCGACTCGCCGCTGAGGTCTTTGGCCTGCATAAGCTGCGCTATCGCTGCCTTAATGTCCATGTTGCACTCCTGTTCTAGGGTCGCTCTTTTTATCCGCGGTTCGATGCGTCGAGGAAATTCTTGAGGAGCTGATGACCCTGCTCGCTGAGAATAGACTCGGGGTGAAACTGCACGCCTTCGACCATCAGCTCTTTATGCCTAACGCCCATAATCTCTTCACGCTCGCCGGCCTCGTCTAGCGCCCATGCGGTGACCTCTAAGCAGTCTGGCACCGTCTTTTTATCGATCACCAGCGAATGATAACGGGTCGCGTTAAAGGGTTGGTTTAGACCGGTGAATACGCCTGTGCCACTGTGTTCGATTGGCGAGATCTTGCCGTGCATCACGCGCCCCGCGCGCACGATGTCACCCCCATAAACCTGCCCGATGCTCTGATGTCCGAGACAAATGCCAAGTAAGGGTATACGGCCGGCGAAAGTACGAATCGCTTCCATCGAAATCCCCGCCTCGTTTGGCGTACAGGGACCAGGGGAAATCACAATCTGCGCAGGTGCAAGGTCTTCTATTTGTTGCAGGCTTATCGCGTCATTGCGATGCACTTCAACCTCGGCACCGAGCTCGCCCAAGTATTGAACGATGTTGTAGGTGAACGAATCGTAATTGTCGATCATTAAGAGCACGTGTTTTCCTCTTCCAAGTCGATCGGTAGCCGCCTCTAACCGAGTAGCAACTCATTGTTGCATGCCAGTCAATTTCGTAAACGCCGGTCTAACCAAATACCTGCGCATTGGCTGGCCTGTCTAATGGGCGAATAATAACAGTCTGCGGCGAAGCTGTCCTATTCACCAACGTCGCATCGAGTGATCCTGCTTTTATTGATCCAGTCGGACACGCGCGGCGTTGCGAGTTAAACTTATGCCTTAACAACCGAGATTCTTCCATGCCTAGACAAGCGCCAACCCTTCTTTGGTTTCGACAAGACCTGCGCCTGCGCGACAACCCAGCTCTCATCGCCGCTCTTGCTACGGGGTCGGTGCTCCCGGTTTATGTGCTCGATGACGAGAGCGCAGGGTCGTGGCGGCGCGGCGCAGCAAGCCGCTGCTGGTTGCATCGCTCACTCGATGCGCTAAACGAATCGCTTCACGGCAAGTTATGGGTCCTCAAAGGCGATGCAGCCGAGGTTATTCCCGCCTTTGCCGCCGAGCATGGCGCCGCGGCCGTGCATTGGAATCGCGGGTACGAGCCGTGGCGCATCGCGCGCGACAAACAAATCAAGCAAACGCTCAGCGATGCAGGCGTTTTAGTAGAAAGCCATGCAGGCACTCTCTTGTGGGAGCCTTGGCATAATCTCAAAAAAGATGGCACGCCTTACAAGGTCTTCACGCCCTACTATCGCAATGCGCTAGCAACGCAGCCTGCGCCTGTTCCTGCAGCCACGGTAGACGCCGCCCAACTCAGCGCTGCGCTTCATGACTGCGCGCAGCCCAACAATAAAATAGACACACTCGCTCTACTTCCGCGCCTAAACTGGCACGAAGGCATGCTGTCAGATTGGGTCCCCGGCGAGGCTGGCGCTCAGGCGCAGCTTTCGAGTTTCTTAGACGCAGGCATCGAAGACTACCGCGAAGGTCGCGATTTTCCGGCAAAAATGAGCGTATCGCGCCTCTCTCCGCATTTACACTTCGGCGAAATTTCACCCAATGAGGCAGCGTTTGCAGCGAATCTAAGTGGTCAGCGCGGGCACGAGAGTCAGTCCGAGCATTTCGTGCGTGAACTCGTGTGGCGTGAGTTTTCTTATTATCTGCTCTATCACTTCCCGAGTCTGACCGACGCAAATATGAAGTCTGATTTCGACCGCTTCCCTTGGCTCGACGATGCCGACCTGCGTTCGGCGTGGCAGCGCGGCATGACCGGTTACCCTATTGTCGATGCGGGCATGCGCGAGCTTTACACAACCGGCTATATGCACAATCGCGTGCGCATGATTGTCGCCTCTTTCCTTATTAAAAATCTTATGCAGGATTGGCGTCACGGCGAGAAGTGGTTTTGGGACTGTTTGGTCGACGCCGACCTCGCGAGCAATTCGTGCAGCTGGCAATGGGTTGCCGGCAGTGGCGCAGACGCAGCGCCCTATTTCCGTATTTTTAATCCAGTAACGCAGTCGCAGAAATTCGATCCCGACGGCGCCTATATTCGCCGCTTCGTGCCTGAACTTGCCAAACTGTCGGCAAAGCATCTTCATGACCCAAGCTCGGCGCCAACAATGGAATTACAACTTGCGGGAATTGAATTAGGAAAGGATTACCCGGCGGCAATTGTCGATCTAAAACAGACTCGCGAACGCGCACTCGCCGCGTATAAGACGCTACGCGACTAGGCGGTCAGAGACTATTTTTTGCGCCTCACGCTAGCCTAACTCAAGCTGTTCATCGGCAAGCTGCACGGCGCGCACGATGGCGCGCGCTTTGTTAAGCGTCTCTTCCCATTCGAGGCTCGGCACCGAATCGGCTACGACACCCGCGCCTGCCTGCACATAGAGGCGCGAATCTTTAATCACCGCGGTACGAATGGCGATCGCCATGTCCATGTTGCCGTTCCACGCAAGGTATCCCATTGCGCCACCGTAAATACCGCGGCGCTCGGGTTCCATTTCGTCGATTATTTCCATCGCGCGCACCTTGGGCGCACCACTCAGAGTTCCGACCGGCAGAGTCGACTTTAATACGTCGAGCGCAGTCTTGTCTTCGCTCATTTCACTTTCGACTATCGAGGCAATGTGCATCACATGGGAGTAGCGCTCGACAAACATTCGCTTGGGTACGGTAATCGAACCCACTTTCGACACCCTGCCCGAATCATTGCGGCTCAGGTCTATTAGCATGAGGTGTTCAGCAATTTCTTTAGCGTCCGACAGCAGGTCTTGCTCTAACGCCAGGTCTTCGGTTTCGTTTGCGCCACGCTTACGAGTACCCGCCAGCGGCCGAACGGTAATCTTGCCTTGCTCGACGCGCGCAAGAATTTCGGGCGACGCGCTCACAACATGATGATCACCTAAATCGAAGAAAACCATGTACGGCGATGGATTCAAGTAGCGCAGCGCGCGATACACATTCAGTGGATCGCCTCCGAATTCGACCGACATGCGCTGAGAAATAACCACCTGCATGACATCGCCCGCAACAATATACTCTTTGATTCGCTCAACCGCGCTTTCGAATCCAGCTTGGTCAAAATGGCTTACAAAGTCGGCATCGCTAATGCCGCGCTGGATGGGCAACGGCGGTAACGGTGCAGCCTTGCTTAGCTGTGACTCTAAGGCATCGATGCGCGCGTGCGCCTTATCAAAGGCGTCGGCATCGGCTGGATCAACAGTAATAACAAAAGCGATAGTGCCGCGCAGATTGTCGAACACCACAACCTCTTCCGACAGCATGAGCAAGATATCTGGTGTGTCTAGCGCGCCGGGGTCTTTGGCAGGCCCGATGCTCGGCTCTACATAGCGCACGCTGTCATAAGCAAAATAACCGACGAGCCCGCCGCCAAATCGCTGATTATCAGTGACCTCGGCAACGTTAAACCGCGCCTTATAGGCTTCGATAAACTCGAAGGGGTCGCTCGTCTCGAGCGCCTCGATTACCTCGCCTTCGCACTCAACTGTCAGCCTGTCGCCGACAACGCGGAGCACGGTAGAGCAAGGCAGACCGATAATTGAAAAACGCCCCCACTTTTCTCCGCCCTGAATAGATTCGAAGAAATAGCTGTGCGGCCCCTTGCCGAGTTTGAGGTAGGTACTCAGAGGCGTATCGGTGTCGGCAAGCACTTCGCGCACCACGGGAATGCGGTTGTAGCCTTGGCTCTTAAACGACTCGAAGGTGGCTCGATCCATGTTCATCTGCGGTGTCCTGCTCGTCTATTCGCCTTAGCGCGTCTTGCTTGGATTAGTATTTTGAATCAGGCGTGTCGCGTGAGTCTTATTTAACGCGCCCATTGATTCGGGTCTAGTGATTCGGGTCTAGTGATGCGGGTCTGGTGCTTGGCCTAATTCGTTGCGCATCGCCTTAATGGTTTCGGCATAGTCCTCGGAATTAAAGATCGCCGATCCCGCAACAAACATGTCCGCGCCCGCCTCGGCGATCTCGCGAATATTCTGCACGCCAACGCCGCCATCTACCTCGAGACGAATTTTGTACCCGCTCTCGTCGATGAGTTTGCGCACCTGCGTGAGTTTGCGCAACGTCGATGGAATAAATTTCTGACCGCCGAATCCCGGGTTCACCGACATCAAGAGAATGACATCGAGCTTGTCCATGAGGTATTCGAGGCAGTGAAGTGGCGTCGCTGGGTTAAACACGAGGCCTGCTTTGCAGCCGTGGTCGCGAATCAGCTGCAGCGACCGATCGATATGGCCTGTCGCCTCGGGGTGAAACGTGATGTAGCTAGCCCCAGCTTTGGCGAAGTCAACAATCATCTGATCCACCGGGCTTACCATCAGGTGAACGTCGATAGGTGCTGTAATACCGTGATTACGCAGCGCACCACATACCATGGGACCAATGGTGAGATTTGGCACGTAATGATTGTCCATCACGTCGAAATGCACCACATCGGCGCCCGCTTCTAAGACAGACGTTACCTCCTCGCCGAGCCGTGCGAAATCGGCGGAGAGGATCGAGGGGGCGATGAGAAAGTCTTTCATGCGGGTTCCTTAATGTCGATAACACTGACGCTGTTGACGAGGCCGGCAGTTGGCTAGGCTGCGGGTAACACTAACCACCCGCCGCTTACTATCGAGCTATTTTACAGACTCCGAGTAGCGATGTCCTGTTTCGTGATAGACAGACTGAAAACGTAATATGCCGGTGCGGGATTAGGCGCGGGCGCGATTAACCTGGCGCACCGCTTCGAACGCCTCGCGTATTTCATGCGCTTTGAGATGAGCTCGCCGCAGCGCCTCTGGCGAAGGATTCTGCGAGGCAAGTTTGTCGGGATGATGCTGCGCCATTTGTCGATGATAGGCGCGGCGCACTTCCTCAGGCGAGGTATCGACACTCACGCCGAGCAGATTGTAGGCGTTTGCCATCGAGGGACTTGGCGCACGCGTTATGTCTGGCCGTTTGCTCTGCGCCGAATTTCCGCGCATCGCCGCGCTCCACACACCCGAGCCGCGGACCTCGGCGCACACTTGTAGCATCGCCGCTTTGTCGAAGCCTAAACTCTCTGCCACTTCCCGCAAGAACTGACGATCTTTCAATCGCAGACCGCCAACCTGCGCGTCGCGCCAGCTGTAACTCGATTTTAGGTAGGCCGCCTCACAAAAAGTTTTGAGTACAAAGCGAGCGAGCATACTGGCATCGCCTATCGCCTTACTAAGGCGCCGCACACTCGTCAGCACATCGAATGCTGGATTCTTACCCCGTTCGAATTCAGCTATCGCGGCAAGCCTCGAACTCTCCCGCTCATGGTCTACCAAGCGTAAACCAAGCTGGCTAATCACGCGCTCGGCAAAGGCGATTTCTGACTCATTCACGCGGCCATCGAGCTTAGCGAGACGCCCGAGAACCTGCAGCAGCGCGCTGGTAAAAGCGAGCTCGGTCGAGCCTCCACTGGGAAGAGGGGCGCTTGGGTTTTCGCCACTCAGACGCTGTAATAATGCTCGACGATAGCCCCTATGCCGAAAACGCATCATGTCGGCTCGCCTTCACTGCGACAAATAGCCTCAACTTCGGCGAGTCGTTCGGGTGTGCCTACATCGACCCACAGCCCACGATGATGGACTCCGCCCACTTTGCCGGCCTCAATCGCTGCGAGCAGAAGCGGCAATAGCGGCCGCGGCCCTGGACCGCAGCCTGCAAAAAGGGCGCGACTTAGAACGCTAATTCCACTAAAGGTGAGGTTCTCGTTAGTCACACAACCAGGTGCTTGCTGCGTGGCGTCGCTAGGTAAACCTACTCGCCCCGACTCATCGAGCGAAAAATCGCCTTTGGGGTTGTGTGATGCGTTGTCTACCAAAACGAGAAACGCGAGGTCGTCGCTGCCTGCGGCGAGTTGTGCCACTACTGGCGCTAGTGACGCTACATCGAAATCACACCAAATATCGGCGTTAACAACGACAAAACTAGGCTCTTGCAGAAGCGGCAATGCCTCAATTATCCCGCCCGCTGTTTCAAGCCTCACCGGTTCGGCAGAATAATTAATCGACAGTCCATAATGCGCACCATCGCCTAACGCGGTTTCGATCTGCGAACCTAAATAAGAATGATTGATCACCACGTTGGTGATACCAGCGCGTTGCAAACGCGCGAGCTGATGCTCGATAAGCGTCTTGCCAGCCACCTTTAACAGCGGCTTAGGCGTATTTTGGGTAAGCGGATGCATGCGCTTCCCAAGTCCTGCCGCTAGTATCATCGCTCGCATCGAGCCTATCCCCTGGCGTTAGCGCCATCTGTCTTATTGTTTCGCGCTTGCGTCTGCTCTGCCGCGCGCGGAACAACCACCTTCTCAAACCAAGCGAGGATATCGCTGAGCTCCGGGTACTGCCGCGCCACAGATAAAAAGTACTCCGTCACTAAGGGGATATCGGCCAGATAGGCAGACTTGTTATCGCGAAGGTGTAGCCGCGAAAAGATGCCCATCACTTTAAGGTGACGCTGCAACCCCATGAGATCGAAGTCGCGCTTAAATGTTTGTTCGCCGCGTTCGCGAACAGCGGCCGAGGAATAGGCTCGACGCTGATAGAAAAGCCGCGCCCATTCTTCGACCAAGGGACGCGGCCAGCTGATGTAACAGTCGCGCAGCAACGAGACAAGATCGTAGGTATACGCGCCATGAACCGCGTCCTGAAAATCGATCACACCAAGCTCGCCGTCGTCGAGCAACATGAGATTCCGCGAATGGTAGTCTCGGTGCACCGCGCACTGCGGCTGGGCCAGCGCCGCATCGGCTAAAAAGTCGAAGGCACTGCCTAAAACCTCGCGCTCCCTCGCGTCTAACTCGAGGTTGAGCAGACCGCCGCAATACCACTCAGTGAAAAGCCCCATCTCGGCAAGCAGCTTAGGCTTGTCGAAATTCGGCAGCGCATCGGAATCCATCCCCTCTTGCAAAGCAAGCAAGGCATCGAATGCGGGGGAGTACAAAGTGAGGGCACCTGCCTCACCTGCGGCAAGCAGCGCGGGGAGAAGCATTTTGTCGCCAAAGTCTTCGAGAAGCATGAAGCCCTGCTCATAGTCCACGGCCAGCACTGATGGCGCGCGAACGCCAGCATCAATCAGCATGGCGGCAAGACGAACAAACGCCGCGTTGTCTTCTGTCGCTGGCGGCGAATCGACTGCAATCAGCGCCTCGACAGGGGTAATTAGCAGGCGAAAGTAGCGGCGAAAGCTCGCGTCGCCGCTCACAACCTCCAGGCGCTGGGCCGGACAGGCGCTAGGCCACTGCTGTGCAACCTCGTTGGTTGCCCACGCTAACAACTCACGCTCTCGCGTATCGCTCATCTCGACTTAGCCTCTCGCGAACTGTCTTCTATAGGATTGGGGACCGCTGCGCCCAGACTAGGCGCCTCGGCGCTAGGAATGGACCCGCGCATCCCTTATCATGAGCACCCTCAATAGCGGGCCTTCCGGACAAGTTTGTCGGTAATCGTGGCGATATGTTTACGATTCCGCAGCGATTAACATCCCGCATCGATAACTTTTGCCGATGCCGTGCGTTTACTGTGTAGCAAGAGCCTGTTTATCAAGGCGAGAACAAGCCATGCCATGGATAGCCGAAAAATCGACGCGCCCTACGTCAGCCTCGCGTATGACTGCGCGCCTCAGACGCAAGACAGCGGCTAAGGGCGTGAACAAGACGGCAACTTCGGCTGGGCCAACGCTGGCGATTCTTTGCTGCGTCTTGGCTGTTTTTGATGCCTCACCCGTCTCAGCACAGTCAAGCAATGCACCGCGCGTGAGCTGCATCGTTAACGAATCAGGCGACGGCTGGGTCTGCGCAACAGGTGCCGGCTTTACCCGCGCCGACCCGCGCGTAAATAGAGAAGACAGCGCGGGTTCGGCCGCAATCTCGACCCCTGCAAAAACACTCAGCAACGACAGCCCTGCTCGCCTCGATTGGATCGCCCGCGAGGCGATGACTCCTGCACAGCGCATCGCGCTCCCCAACGACTGCTGCGGTGGTTTTGTCGACCCCCAGATTGAGACCGCGCTCGGCGCTGCCTCCAGTGTGGACAGCGACACTGGCGCAAGCCCTCAAACGCAGTTCCTCTCGAGTGACGGTCTAAGCCAGCGCACAGCAAGCAGTATCGACCTGCGAGGCGAAGTCACTGTGCTTCAGGGCCCGCGCACGATTACTAATTTGGGCACCGAGACCTCCGCGCAAACCACTCTCGATCGCGACGCCAACACGGTAAGCATGAGCGGCGATATCGCCTTCCGCGAACCCGGCGTGCTGCTCCGCGGCAGCGAAGCGTTCATCGATTCGAACAGCGGGCGCAATACCGTCGACGCCGCACACTATGTGCTGCATGCCAGCGGCATTCATGGCGCTGCGCAGACAATCGACTACGACTCAGCCACCGGCCTCATCATGCTCGACAACGGCGAATTTAGCCGCTGCGAGCCAGGCAATGAGTTTTGGGTGCTGCGTGCGAACGCCTTCGAACTCGATCAAGCAATCGGCCGCGGTCGCGCGAAGGCGATGAGCCTGCGCATTCGCGATATTCCGATTTTTTATTACCCTGGCACGGTGCAGTTCCCCATCGGCGATCAACGCCTCAGCGGACTATTGCCGCCCAGTATTGGCTCTAGCCGTACCGGCGGAGTAGATATCGAGGTGCCTTATTACCTTAATCTCGCGCCACAGATGGATGCGACATTAAGCCCGCGCCTGCTGAGCGATCGTGGCGTAATGCTTGGAGCTGAGTTCCGTTATCTCGCCGAAACGTCGATGAATACTCTCAACGTCTCGCATTTGGCCGGCGATAAATTCTTCGACCCCGCCAGCGCCGACACCCTCGGTTCGGAGTCACCCTCGCAAGAAGATCGATGGTTTGTTGGCTTCGAGCATCAGGGACGTTTTGGCCGCGGATTTTCAACTTATGTCGACTATAATGCGGTGAGCGACAATGACTATTTCTTCGATTTTGGTAACGGCGGTCTCAATCTTTCTAGCCAAACACACCTCAATCGCCAGGCTCGCATAGATTTCAGAAACGACTATCTGCGTGCGGGGATTAATGCCCAACGCCTGCAGATTATCGATCCGTTTGCCGCAGCACTCGACATTAACAAGCCCTTCGATCGCTTACCGCAGTTCACACTGGCTTCACAGATCCCCCTTGGCGCAGGCTTCCGATTAGCCTTTGCAGGCGAGGCAACAGCCTTCGATCGCACCCTCGAAGAAGGATTGCTAAGCCAAGCCAAAATCGATGCCGGAGCACTTGTTACCGGCACCCGAGTGAATCTCGAACCAGAGGTAAGCTGGAGCATCGAGCGTCCGGGCTGGTTTGTTCGCGCCAAAAGCAAATATCTGCAGCGTAGCTACAGCCTCGACAAACAGGCACTTGGCACGGCCGAGGCGCCCGACTTCGGCGTATCGGTGAATAGCCTCGACACCGGCCTTATCTTCGAACGCGCCACGCGAAAGGGTTGGACACAGACGCTAGAGCCCCGCATTTTCGCTCTCGACAGTGGCTTCGCCGAGCAAGGCGACATTCCGCTCTTCGACTCGTCCGAACTCAATTTTAGTTTCGCCCAACTGTTTCGCGACGAGCGCTTCGCCGGCGGCGATAGGGTAAGCAACGCCCGACAAGTGAGTGCAGCGATTACCACAAGACTGCTCGACAACGCGGGCCGCGAGCGCGCCCGCGCAAGCCTGGGTCAGATAACCTATTTTGAAGATCGCCTCGTCGACCTCGCCAATCCTCTCCAAAACTGGGCGCCACGTTACTCAACCACGGCCGACGGCTCAGCCATCGCCGCCGAGGCCTTTTACGCACCAAACGACCGCTGGCGCTTCATTACCGATGTGCAGTGGGACGAGGAGACACAGCAGGTGATCGAAGGACGCGCACAGGTTCGCTACCGCCGCGACGCGTCGCACTTAGTTAACCTTGCCTACCGCGAGCGCAACCTCGTCAGCTCGCCAAATCTCGTGTTGCCGCCCGCGATAGATGGCGCAATCGACCCGCATATACGGCAGACCGATTTTTCGGCAGTCTGGCCTCTCGCGACAAATTGGAAGATACTGGCGCGCTGGAACTACGATCACAGCAATGCGCGGAACCTAGAGAGCTTTGCCGGGGTCGAATACAGCAACTGCTGTGCGAAAATTCGCCTAGTTGCCCGCGAATGGATTAACGAAAACGAGCTGTTTGTGCGCAATTTTGAGCCCAACCGCGGCGTTTTCGTTCAGTTCACCTTAGTAGGCTTAGGCAACCTCACAGGCGGCGGCCTAGACAGCCTTCTCACCGAAGGGATTCAAGGCTACGACGCTGAGCGCTAAATTGCGGCCGCGTAGCAACCGCCAATACGGTACACTAGGCAGCTTGCGAGATCAGAAAGCCTGCGAGACTACTTTACAAATGGTTACCCTATGAATGATAACAATGTGAATCGCCGCGTCCTCTTCGTTATTGGCGCGCTTCTCCTCCTGCTTCTCGCTGCACCTTTCGCGAGTGCGCAGCGTGTGCTGCTCGACAAAATTATCGCCATTGTCGACGACGACGTAGTGCTAAAAAGTGAACTCGATGAGCGCATTGTCGAAATTACGGCGGCAGCGCAGCGCAATGGCCAGCCGCTGCCAGACGACCTAGAGCAGTTCGAATCCGACATAATGGAGGCGCTCATCGTTGAGAATATTCAGATGCAACTCGCTAACCGCGTCAGCATCCGCTACGACGATGACACGATCAATCGCGTGCTCGGGAATATGGCAAGCAACAATAACCTCACCTTCGATCAGTATGTCGACGCGCTCGAAGAAAACGGCGTCTATCTGCAAACTCGCGAGCAAGTACGCAAGCAGATGACCATGCAAGAATTGCAGCGCGGGATGGTTAATCGCCGCATCAAAATTACAGAGCAAGAAATCGACAATTTCCTTAACTCCGAAATGGGGCGCGAACTGATGGCAGCCGACTACTTTGTCGACGATCTGCTTATCCCGTTCAGCGCTGCCGATACCCCCGAAATCAAAGCAGAGAAACAGCGCCTTGCGGCTGATTTAATCTCCCGCATCGACGATGATTTCCCGCTTGCTGCGGCACGCGCCGCAGCACGGCAGAATACCGCGATCGAAATCGGCGGCGCCGAATTGGGCTGGCGCAAAGCCAAACAGCTGCCGAGCCTTTTCGCCGACATCGTGGTCGAGATGGAAATAGGCCAAGTCGAGGGGCCTATCGAGGCAGGCAATGGCCTGCATATAATCCAGCTCGTTGATATGCAGGGCGGTACTGAGCAGTTTGTTAATCAGACCCGCGTGCGCCACATCATGCTGTCGCCAAACGAAATCCGAAACGAGGAGCAGACAGAAGCCGAAGCCCGCAAAATTCACCAGCGCATCCTCGACGGCGAAGACTTTGCGACAATTGCGCGCCAAAATTCCGACGATGCGTCGTCGGTCGTGGGCGGCGGTGACCTCGATTGGGTAAACGAAGGCGGCATGCCGCCCGAGATGGAACAGGTAGTTGATGCACTCGAAATCGATGGCGTAAGCGAGCCTTTCCGCTCTCAGGTAGGCTGGCACGTTGCCCGTGTCGAAGGTCGCCGTTTGCAAGACCTCAGCCGCGAGTTCACACGCAATCAAGCGGCTAACGCGCTGCGCAATCGAAAGTTCGAGCTCGAACTCGAGAACTGGCTTATCGAAATTCGCGAAGACGCCTTCGTCGAGTTAATCGACTAGTTTGGAGCGCCTAAGTGACTCAACGAATCGCGCTCACCCCAGGGGAGCCCGCGGGCATTGGCCCCGATCTTTGCATTCAGCTCTGTCAGCAGCCGCCTGCTGACACCGAGTTGGTTGTTGTCGCCGATCCACAACTCCTTCGCGACCGCGCAGCCGATCTTGGTTTAAGCCTAACGCTCTTCCCTTTCGACGCGTCGACGCCTGAACGCCCAACCCAACCCGGCACTTTGAGCATTTTACCCGTGCCGTTAATCGTCCCTGTGCACGCGGGCGAACTCGACCGTCGCAACGCCGCTTACGTTTTAGAGACGCTGCGCATTGCAACCGATGCAACCCTTGCCGGCGACTTCGATGCCTTCGTCACAGGCCCCGTGCACAAAGGTGTTATCAATGACTCAGGCATAGCATTTAGCGGCCATACCGAATTTCTAGCAGAACGCTGCGGCTGCGATCTAACTGTTATGATGCTCGCAACCGAAGGTCTTCGCGTGGCCCTGGCGACTACTCATCTTCCGCTCGCCGAGGTGCCTGCAGCAATCACGCAGGAGTCCCTCACGCAGATAATCGACATTCTCGACGCCGATCTCACCGCTAAATTTGGTATCGCGAATCCGCGCATCGTGGTCTGCGGGCTCAATCCGCATGCAGGCGAAGGAGGCCATCTAGGGCGCGAAGAAATCGAGACTATCGAACCGGTGCTCAATAGGCTAAGAGCGCGCGGTATCGACCTCATTGGCCCGCTGCCCGCCGACACATTGTTTACGCCACGGCATCTCGACGACGCCGATGCGGTGCTGTCGATGTTTCATGATCAGGGTCTGCCAGTGCTTAAATTTAAGGGCTTCGGCGCTGCTGTGAATGTCACCTTAGGACTGCCCATCGTGCGCACCTCTGTAGACCATGGCACCGCGCTAGACCTTGCAGGCAAGGGCACGGCGAGCAGTGGCAGCCTCGCCTACGCGATCGAAACAGCGCGCAGTATGGCTGCCCATTGGCAGGCGCGGCGTGTGTGACACCACAGAATCAAGACAGAGAAAGATACCCAGCTTATGACTAATCCTTCGGCACGCAAGCTTAATAACGGCCTTAATCACATGCCGCGAAAACGCTTCGGTCAAAATTTCTTGCACGATCAAGCGATCATCCAGCGCATCATCGATGCGGTTGCGCCAAAGGCAGGCGACCATCTCCTCGAGATCGGTCCGGGTCAGGGCGCCCTCACCGAGCACCTCGCAGCGGCAGGCACGCGCCTCGACTGTATCGAACTTGACCGCGACCTTGCCGACTTTCTTATTGCGCGTCATGAGGGCGACTCGCACGTCGTTATTCATAAACAAGACATACTCAAGTTTCAGTTAAACAGCCTCGAGCCTGCGCCACATTCGCTGCGCGTGATTGGCAATCTGCCCTACAATATTTCGACGCCGGTGTTGTTTCATCTTCTGCGCTTTAACCAATCAATAGACGATATGGTGTTTATGCTGCAGCTCGAGGTTGTGCAGCGAATGGCTGCCGGTGTCGGCGACAAGAATTACGGTCGCCTTGGCCTCATGCTGCAATACTTTTGCGAAATAGAGCATCTGTTTAACGTGCCTTCGACTGCGTTTACACCGCAGCCAAAAGTGAGTTCGGCGATTGTGCGCCTGCGTCCGCACCGCACCCTGCCTATTGCTGCACGTGATGTTAATTCACTGCAAAATGTTATTCGTACTGCGTTTAATCAGCGTCGTAAAACTCTACGCAACAGTCTTAAGACTCTCGTAAGCGACGAGATTTTCGCAACGCTGCCAATCGATGTGACTCAGCGCCCAGAGAACCTAAGTCTTGCGGACTACGTATTGATTAGTGACGCTATAACGGACAACGCCGCATGACTGATGATCGCATAACCGATTTACCCCAAACGCGTGATGCCACCGCGGCTCTTCGCAGCACTATCGATATCAAAGTGATAACCCAATATCTCGCGGCGCAGTCGAGTCCTGATTCCGCCCAGTATGCATTTGCCTATACCGTGCATATCACTAATAACGGCGAGCAAGATGTGCAGCTTGTCGCGCGACGCTGGCTTATTGTCGACGATAACGACGAGGTGCAAGAGGTTGCAGGCGAAGGGGTGATTGGGCAAAAGCCGCATATTTCTCCCGGGCAGTCGTTCCATTACACCAGCGGCGCGATGTTGCCGACGCCTTTTGGCACCATGCGCGGCGACTACGAAATGGTAACCAAGGACGGCGAGCGATTCTTAGCCGATATTCCTCCGTTCCTGCTTTGTCTGCCAGATTCCGTTCATTAACAACTGTCGGTTTAGTGTCGAATTCAAAAGACGCGCATTTTACCGAGCAACCGCACGCGGTTGTTAAAGTCCCCGCCGCCTCTACCGCTAGTATTAAACTATGAGCACATACGTTGTAGGCGACATTCAGGGCTGTTACAAAGGGCTGCGCAAACTCCTCAAACATGTCGAGTTTAAGGCCGGCGCCGATCAGCTATGGTGTGTCGGTGATCTGGTCAATCGCGGTCCTCGCTCGCTCGACACATTACGCTTTTTACGCGACCTCGGGCCCAGCTGCCGCATCGTCCTTGGCAATCACGACCTGCATTTTATCGCTAAACAAGAAGCCTGCGCGCCACGCCGCGGCAAACACACATTGCAAAAATTGCTCAAGTCACCCGACGCGCAAGAGCTCGCCGATTGGCTTAGGACACAGCCCCTTGTCTATTTCGACTGCATTGATACCGACGCAGGACTCCAGGATTTTGTGATGCTCCACGCAGGCGTCGCGCCGCAGTGGTCGCTAGAGCAGACATTAGAATTGAGCGCAGAGGTTGAGATCGCATTGCAGGGTGACGACTATCGCGCCTATCTAACGCACATGTATGGCGATACCCCGCGACGTTGGCACGACGGCCTCGAAGGACTCGACAGACTACGCGTGATTACCAATTACCTCACACGCGTGCGCTACTGCGACGCTATTGGCAACATGCAGCTCAAAGCCAAAGAGGGGCTTGCGATGGCGCCACACGGCTACAAGCCTTGGTTTATGTATGAGAACATAAGCGAGCGAGCGCAAATACTCTTCGGCCACTGGGCCGCGCTCGAAGGACACACCGGTAAGCCTCGCGTCCATGCTCTGGACACAGGCTTTGTGTGGGGGCAAAAACTGACCGCGCTACGCCTTGAAGACGGCAAGCGCTTCGCTTACTCGAAAACGTAACCTCTAACGATGAAAATTTATTTAGTGGGTGGCGCAGTCCGCGACAAACTCCTCGGCCTCCCGATCAAGGATCGCGACTGGGTTATTGTCGGCGCGCGCCAACAAGACATACTCGATTTAGGCTACGCTCAAGTCGGTAACGATTTCCCGGTGTTTTTGCACCCTAAAACTAAAGAAGAATACGCACTCGCCCGCACCGAACGCAAAACTGCGCCGGGTCACACCGGCTTCGTTTTTGACGCCAACGAAACTGTCACTCTCGAACAAGACCTTGCGCGCCGCGACCTTACTATTAACGCCATCGCCGAGTCTGAAGAGGGCGAACTCATCGACCCCTATAATGGTCGTGGCGACCTTTCAGCGCGAATCTTGCGCCATGTCTCGCCTGCTTTCGAAGAAGACCCGCTGCGTGTTTTGCGCGTTGCCCGCTTCGCCGCACGCTTCCATTCGCTCGGCTTTCGCGTTGCGCCCGAAACCAATGAAATTATGCGCAACATTGTCCACAGTGGAGAACTTGCCAGCCTCGTCAGCGAACGCGTATGGCAAGAACTAGCCAAGGCGCTAGCAAGTAAAAGCCCCGAGGCGTTTGTCACCGTACTGCGCGACTGCGAGGCGCTCGGCGTTGTCTTGCCCGAAGTCGACGCATTGTTTGGCGTGCCACAGCCGGCCAAGTTTCACCCCGAGATTGACACCGGCATCCACACATTGATGTGCCTGCAGCAGGCGCGTCTGCTCAGCGACGATCCGCAGATACTCTATGCAACCCTCGTGCATGACGTCGGCAAGGGCGCGACAAACAAGGCGCTTTGGCCGAGTCATAAAGGCCATGAAACACTAGGCTTGCCCCTACTCGATACCCTTGCGGCACGCCTAAAAGTTCCTAATGATTTCGCAAAACTCGCAGCGCTTGTGTGCGAGCACCACACAAAACTGCACAGGCTTGCGCTCGTGGATGCAGACAAAGCGCTGACCCTGCTCGAGGCGATCGATGTGTTTCGACGCCCCGAGCGCTTGAATAAATTTTTGCTCGCCTGCGAAGCCGATGCCCGTGGTCGTACCGGATTCGAAAACCGCGAGTATCCCCAGCGCGCGTTTCTGCAAAGCCTCGCCGAGGCAGCAACGGCGATCGACGTGGGCGCAGCCATCAAAGAATCCAAACCCACCGACATCGGCGCCTTCGTGCGCGAGCTAAGACTCGCCGCCGTCGAAGAACGTCTCCTGCATATTCGTCCAGAGAGTTACCATGGCAACTAAGGTCGTTTTAATCACCGGCGCCGCGATTCGCATCGGCGCCTGCATCGCGCGCACATTCCATAGCAAAGGCTTCGACGTCGCCATCAGCTACCGCAGTTCGCTTACCGCTGCACAAGCCCTGATCGATGAACTCAACGCAATCCGCGCCGATTCAGCTAGCTGTTGGCCTGCCGAAATGACAGATCAGGCATCTGTGAGCCGTTTGGGACGTGATGTCCTCGCTCACCACAAAAGGCTAGACGTGCTCATCAACAATGCCTCGTCGTTTTATCCCACCGCTTACGGCGATTCGACTCAAGCGCAGTGGGACGATCTCGTGGGTAGCAATCTGCGCGGCGCTTATTTTCTGACCCAGCAACTAAGCGCCGAACTTACGGCTAACTTTGGGGCGGTGGTTAATCTGACCGATACTCACGCCGATCGCGCCCTGCCCAAACACCCGATTTACAGCATAGCCAAAGCGGGGCTTAAGGCGATGACCAAATCACTCGCCATCGAGCTTGCACCACATGTGCGCGCCAACGGCGTATCGCCCGGCGCGATTCTATGGCCCCCTTCCCTCGAAGACGACAATGATCCCGCCGTCGAAACTGGCCGTCAGACAATGCTTGCAGGGATTCCGCTTGCTAAGTTGGGCAAGATGCAGGACATCGCAGACACAGTGTATTTCGTCGCCTGCGAAGCCACCTACCTCACCGGCCAAACAATTAAAGTGGACGGTGGACGCAGTCTTCGTTAGCGCTAAGGAAGCGACTCAGGGCCAAGCAAACTCGATAGGCCATAGCTTTTGACTGTCTTTGTCGTAGCTCGCCCACAGCGCTTCGTAGGTTAGGCCCGTTGGTTTGTGGCGTGTCTTAGGAAGGAGTTCGGCAAGAGGCAGGAGCACAAATGCGTTGCGAGTAATTTCGGCGCGCGGTAGGTCTATGCCGAGCGCAGCACCGCTATCGTCGCCGTAAAAAAGTATATCGACATCGATAGGCCGCGACGAGAATTTAGCCTGGGTACGATCGCGTCCCTGGCTTTCTTCCAATTGCTTTAGAAATTCCTGCACCAGCACCAAACTTAACTCTGTCTCGACGGCGACAACAAGATTAAGAAAATTATCGCCGGCAAAGCCTATCGACTCACTCTCGTAAATCGACGATAAGCGAAGCGCCGAAAATTGACTCGCTAATGCATCAAGCGCGAGGCAAATGTTGCGCTGCGCATCGATATTACTGCCGAGGCTCAGGGCAAGCGTTGTTTTAAGAGTCACGTTAACAAGTCCTTGTTTGGGTGCTGCTATTTGGATCCGCGCTCTATGATAACACCAACGTCTTTCGATCCGGTGACCGCGCCAGGCTTACCTAAACGCAGCCTTAGCCATGGCACGGAAAACTCCTCTAAGACAATCGCTGCAATCCTTTCGGCGAGCGTCTCGACTAGTAAAAATTCCGAGCCTTCAACAAAACTAATCAAGCGTTTAGCAACCGACTTGTAGTCGAGCGCATCGGCGATGTCTTCACTAGCCGCGGCTTTGGTGTTGTCGCAGCCCATCTCGAGGTCGATGCTTACGGTCTGCTTTGTTTCACGTTCCCAGTCGTAGATGCCGATGATGGCGTCGATTTCGAGCTCGCGGATGTAGACAATATCCATAAATAATCCTGTGCAAAATGGCGGTACTGTTCAGTCGCGCTGACCGAGGAAAATCGGCTTTAAATCGCAGCCAGCGATTCCAACGACCAACGCGGCTGCGCCCGAATCTCTAAATCATCACGCTCACCCGCCAGTAAACGCTGACAACCGGCATAGGCGATCATCGCGCCGTTGTCGGTGCAGTATTTAAGCTGCGCGTAAAACAAGCGCCCATCAACTTTCGCCATCGCCTCCTCTAATACTTCACGAAGGCGCAGGTTCGCGCTAACGCCGCCCGCAATAATAAGTTTCTTGTAACCGGTCTCTTCGAGCGCGCGCCTGCACTTTATCGACAGAGTATTCACCACGGCCTCTTCGAATGCCCTTGCGATGTCTGCTGCATCCTGTTCGGCGAGCTCGCCGGACTCATCGCGCAGACTTGTAATGGTATTGCGCACATACGTTTTCAAACCGCTGAAACTGAAGTCTAGGCCTGGACGGTTAATCATCGGGCGCGGGAAATTGAACCGCGTTGGGTCGCCGCGTTGTGCAAGTTTAGCAACATGTGGGCCGCCGGGATAAGGCAGACCGAGCATCTTACCGACTTTGTCGAACGCCTCACCCGCGGCATCATCCAAAGACTCACCGAGCAGTTCGTATCGGCCAATACCGCCGACTTTGACTAACTGCGTGTGGCCGCCTGAAACGAGAAGCGCCACAAACGGAAATTCGGGCGGCTCGGGCTCGAGCATCGGCGCGAGCAAGTGGCCTTCCATATGGTGAACGCCGATCGTCGGCACGTCCCACGCCATCCCCAAAGTGCGCCCGATGGCAGCACCGACGAGCAGAGCACCGACCAATCCAGGGCCTGCAGTGTAGGCAACTCCCTCGATCTCGCTAGCATCGATGCCTGCTTTTTCGATGACCTCTTCGATCAGCGGCAGCGTCTTTCGAATATGGTCGCGCGAGGCGAGCTCTGGAATCACGCCGCCGTATTTGGCATGAATCTCGACCTGACTGTAGAGGCAATCGGCGAGCAAGCCTACCTCGCTATCGTAAATGGCAACGCCTGTTTCATCGCAAGATGTTTCTATACCTAGTACTTTCAATTACTTATCTCTCGGATAATGAAGTAGGAGTGGCAATCATGCCAAAGAAAGGCCTCCGCCCCAAGCTGCAGTTTTTGGTTATCAGTAAATCGATCAATCTTATCGCCTTGAGCGCGCGAGCTGATTAACTGCTAAACGCGCATCCACCGAGTTTTCCTTTGCAATTGAGCTGCTCGCGCATTAATATTATCGCCCCTGAAATTCGGAGTGGGTCGCTATCGGCCAGCACCCCGTTTTTTCAATAAATTTGAATCACATTATTTAAGGTAGGTGTTTAGTTCAATGCCACAGGTAAAACTGAAAGAAAACGAGCCGTTCGACGTAGCCCTCCGTCGCTTTAAGCGATCTTGCGAGAAGGCAGGCGTCCTCGCCGAGGTTCGTCGCCGCGAATTCTACGAAAAGCCTACTGCCGTGCGTAAGCGCAAAGCAGCTGCTGCCGTTAAGCGCCACGCGAAGAAGCTACAGCGCGAAAACAAGAAGACTAAGCGCCTTTACTAGACAAGCGCTGCGACTAGACAAGCGTCTTTACTAGACAGGCGCTTCACTAGGCAGGCGCTTCGACTGGATAAGCGCTTCGACTAGGCAAGCTTCTAACCCTTAGCGTGACTGGCAACACAGCGAGTCGCCGCAAAGATAGCTAATCTCTATCCATTAGACACTCGCCGCCGCGGCGCCGAGTATTCGTTAGCGGCTGTAAATCCGACGCGCTTGGCCTTGCCTCGAGAGGTTTTCCTCTTGGCAAACTAGAGCCTGATTGCGTCGCTGCAGCGCCAGACGTCAGCTCTACTAGCTTTATCACACCCCATTACACGGTCCAAGGATACTAGCCACCATGGCAGACAGCGCCCTCAAGAGTAATCTCACCGAAGCAATGAAAGACGCCATGCGTGCGAAAGATAAATTTCGCCTCGGCGCTATCAGGCTTGCGCTGTCAGAGATCAAGCGTGTTGAGGTAGATGAACGAATCGAACTAGATGACGAGCGAGTGACGGCGATCCTCGATAAAATGGTAAAGCAACGCCGCGAATCGATTAAGCAGTTTGAGGCAGCCGACCGCCACGAGCTCGCCGCTGTTGAAAAAGACGAAATCGTCGTGCTACAAGAATTTCTTCCCCAACCGCTCACCGAAGACGAATCCGAGGCAATAATCAAAGCAGCCATCGCAGAGTCAGGTGCAGCTACCATGCAAGAGATGGGCAAGGTCATGGCTATCGTCCGACCGCAGGTCGTCGGCCGTGTTGACATGGGCGCCGTAAGCGCAAGGATTAAAGCTCTCCTCGCCTAGCACTTAGAAATAAAGGCGCCTTAATCTAAAGGCACCTCGAACCCAAGGGCGCTTCAACCCCATAGCGCCTCGTTTCAGCGAGTTCTGACAAGTCCTCTTCGCCTAGTATGCCCTGCTTACTGAGAACGACATCCCTTCTGCTCAGCGCCGCAGGCGTCCCGGCTTAGCGAATTGTGCTGACCTTTGGCCTTTTCTGATAGTGTGCCAGCAACGACCTAGGGACAGAGCGACGTAAATTTCGCTACAATAATCTGACCACCCCACACAGGGCTCAACGGCAAGACAGCTAACGTCTTTCATTTCGAATGATTGAGCACAGAGTAGAGACCACATTCAGCCCATGGCAGGCCTTATTCCGCAAAGCTTTATCGACGATCTTTTGAGTCGCGCTGACATTGTCGACGTGATCGATAAGCGTGTGGCTCTGAAAAAAAGTGGCAAAAACTATTCTGCGTGTTGCCCGTTTCACAACGAAAAATCCCCTTCTTTTAGCGTTCAACCCGAAAAGCAGTTTTACTATTGCTTTGGCTGCGGCGCCGGCGGCAATGCCATCGGCTTTATCATGAATTTCGACTCGGTCGATTTCCCGCAGGCGGTTGAATCACTTGCCCGCGATAACGGCATGGAGGTCCCGCGCGAAGAGAGCAAGGCGGCAACCAAGCGCCGCGCCGAAAACGCTGATCTTTACACGCTCCTCGAAGAGGCGAATGGCTTTTTTCAACTCCAGCTGCGCAAACACGAGGGCCGCGCGAGCGCCGTCGACTATTTGAAACAGCGCGGTGTCAGTGGCGCTATCGCGCGCGATTTCGGCATCGGTTATGCCCCGCCCGGCTGGGACAATCTTCTCAAGGCCTGCGCCTCAACTCCTGAACGCGAGAGCAATCTGCTTAAGGCTGGCATGGTAATCGAACGCGAAAACGGGCAAAGCAATACCCAGAGCGCCGCAAGCCAATTCAAGGGCTACGACCGCTTCCGACATCGCATCATGTTCCCCATTCGCGATGCACGCGGCCGAACGATCGCCTTTGGTGGGCGCGTGCTCGGCGACGACAAGCCCAAATACCTCAATTCGCCCGAGACACCAGTCTTTCACAAAGGCTCCGAGCTTTATGGCCTATTCGAGGCGCGCAAATCATCTAACAAGCTTGCACGCCTGCTCATTGTCGAAGGCTATATGGATGTTATCGCGCTCGCCCAGATGAACATCCGCTACGCTGTGGCCACGCTTGGCACCGCCACAAGCGGTGCTCACCTCACCCGTCTATTTAGGATGGTGCCCGAGGTCGTGTTCTGTTTCGACGGCGACAAGGCCGGCCGCACCGCCGCGTGGCGAGCGCTTGAGGCGACTCTCCCACAGATGGAAGACGGGCGCCAAGTGCGCTTCCTGTTTCTGCCCGAGGGTGAGGACCCCGATACGCTTGTACGTAAGGTAGGCCAAGAAGCGTTCGAGGCCCTTATCGATAATGCGACGCCGCTCGAGCAATTTTTCTTCGACAAGCTCGGCTCAGACCTAGACCTCGACAGTCATCAAGGCCGCGGCAAGCTGCGCGAGCTTGCTCAGCCGCTTGTCACACAGCTGCCCGAGGGTGTTTTTGCGTTGCTCATGCGCGAGCAGCTCGCCCATCGATTAGGCATTGGGGTTGATGCACTCAACGGATTAATCGACAAGGCGGCCGAAAGCCGCAACCAAACGCAGCACTCTCCTAACGGGGATACGCCACCGCCGAACCGGCCCTATCAAGGTTATGGCGATAGCGGCAGCCGGTCCGAGCCACACGAGCATGCCGGGGGCTACTCGAACCCCCAGCAAGGCGACGCGGGCTACGGCTATAACCCGCAGAAAGATGCGCGGTCAGGCGGACAAACTGGCTATCGCGGCACTGGACAACGCAGCTGGCAAAACCAACCTCGCATCGCCGCCGCGCCCCTGATCAAGCGAGCGCCATCGAGTCTTAAGGCTATTCAGCTGCTGCTCGGCAACCCCGAAATTGCGCTCGACAGCGAATGCGATATCGTCCCGCTTGCTCAGAGTAGCGACACGACCACCACCGTACTCGCCAAACTCATTGAAATGGTGCGCAACGATCCCCATATCGATACTTATGCACTGCTAGGCTACTGCGCCGGAACCGAGTTTTACAGCGAACTGACTCAACTCTTAAGGCAGGAGAAAATTACTCCTGTCGAAGGTACTGGCAACGAGTTTGCCGAGAT
>ERZ888423.73-NODE-73-length-94626-cov-14.907646_pt1 | contig 94626 bp, 86 predicted proteins | sample MGYA00520523_ERZ888423 | MGnify/ENA primary metagenome ERZ888423 (study PRJEB32303, sample SAMEA104408611) | aquatic metagenome | biome: Brackish water; feature: Pelagic; material: water | place: Baltic Sea | collected 2014-06-08T10:24:00 | depth 30,27 m ...
AACTTGTATATATAGGCCATAAACTTTCACTTATTCACCCATTTTCGGGTGGCTTTGTGCCATAAAGTAGGCTTTATTTATTTTCTTACTTCAAACATAATCATTTATTTTTAATATTTGAAATCACAAATGGGTTTTTTACAAATCATCAAAAGGGCTTTTTATCTGTTGTAGGCTCTTGGTGCTCACATGCGTATATATTTCGGTGGTTTTACTGCTGCTGTGTCCTAATAATTCTTGAATATACCGCAAATCGGTGCCGCTTTCCAATAAATGTGTGGCATAACTGTGTCGCAACCAATGCAGGCTTACGGGTTTCTTAATTCCAGCCTTTGTTAAAGCTTGTTTCAATACATTAGACAAACTTCGTGCATCATACGCCTCATTTTCAATCTGACCTTCAAACAGCCAAATCTTGGGTTTATAAACAATATAATACGCTCGCAACATCACCAAGATTTTTGGCGATAATGGTGCAATTCTGTCCTTTTTGCCCTTGCCCTGCCTAATTATAACAATGTTTCGGTTTGAATCTATATCGGTGGGTTTCAAATTCAGTAATTCACTTCGCCGTAACCCACAACTATATATCAATGACAACATTGTTTTGTGTTTCATGTTGCTGTGTGCATTTAAAATTAATTTTATTTCCTCTTTACTCAAAACATTAGGCAATACTTTTTCTCTTTTCGGGCGATGTATTTTATCAATTTCAATTGCGGTCTCTTTTACAATTTTAAAATACAATTTAATCGCATTCACAATTTGATTTTGATATGATGAAGATAAATTATGCTTTAAAATGTAATCATTGTTATAAGCAATAACATCTTCATTGGTGATCTCTTTTATTGCTTTAGTATTGCAAAAGGTTAAAAACGATTTTAAGGCTTCGCTGTATGTATTGATTGTATTAGCACTGTATCTTTTTGATAATAGATAGCGTTTAAATGTTTCCATACTTGCCATTCCCTCTGCATTAGGGACTAAAGTATGTGCTAATGGCAATTTAAAATGCAAACGATTGGCTTCAGTATCTGGTAAATGCCAATAGCAGTTGGAAGCACTCCATCGAGCATCTTCAAAAGTTTTAATGCGAGTAATTAATGTGGTATTTTTTTCAAAGTAAACAGCAATTCGAGGTGTTTTTTTGTGAAGTAAGGTTTTGGCTTTCCAGTTCATAAGTAGTGGCTTATATGAACAAATATAAAAAACAAATAAAAATATCCAAAGCAAATAAGAAATAAAAAAATAGATAATAAGAAGATTCTAAATAGGTAGATTCAGGATACATACTCTAGATATAGCTTAGTTAAAATATAGATAGTGTATGCCGAGTGTATGAGGAGTGTATGAGTAGTGTATGAGAAGTGTACGTGGAGTGTATGCCAGAAGTATAGATACGATATGCTAGAAGTATACCAAAAGTACGTTTTAGTTTTTATAAAATAGATTTAAATATAAAAAGCGCCACTCTCGTAACGCCTTTTTTTTACTTATTCTCTTTAGCTAATTTGTTTTTCTTATAAATCGGTATGAAATAACTCAAGGTATAATTTACACCGGCGCCAAATTTTCCTTCATAAGTGCGGTTAAATCCTGGAATATATAGGTTGTCAAATCCTTCAGGTTTTTTGTTGGAGACTAAATAGTTTAAACGCAAGGAAAAGCCTAAATATAAATTACTAAACAATTCAGCTTTAACACCACCAATAATCTCAATCCAGTTGGCTGTTAAGCCATTATAGTTTGTTCCAGAAATTACAGTATTTTCACCATAATAATTAGTAGGATCATATATTTTGTAACTGTTTACGGTATGACTAAAGCTGCTAATACCATAGCGCATACCTACATAAATCATATTTTCCATGTCGAGCCAGTTTTCAAACGAGTTGTAATCAAACCCTGCCTTAAAATAGGTGCCTTTTGTCGTAAAGTTCAAACGATCATCATCAACTGTTTTTTCTTCGTTTCCTAGTTCGCCAGCCAAATAAAAACGGCGGGTCAAACGATAATCTCCTACAATTTCTAATCCTTTATAGTCTTTCTCATAAAAATTTTTAGATAAGCGATGTAAATCTACACCCACACGCAAACCATAACGTTCAGGATAAACCACTTGTGTAGTGTCTTTTATTTGAGCGTTTCCAATCGTTGAAACCGCAACAAAGGTTAGACTAAAAATAAATTTTAACATGTACTTCATTTTCGTTTTCAATATTAGGTTGGGTTACTACAATATTCTGAATCCAATTACTTCCATCAGCAGTTAAAACCACCGGATTGGTTACGTTTAAATAAAACAACGTTTTAAATCCGCAAGCACGAGATACATATTTATCAACTCTTTGGTAATTAAAGGTAATCACATCAATATTATCATTAGTAGTGACAGTGTCACTTCCATTTTGTATAAAATGTAAGGTAGTTATATCGGTAGTTGTTTTTAAAGGCACTTCAATTTTTGAAACCTCATTAAATGCAATTCCTACAAGGGCAGCGGGTTCTATAATTCCAAGATTGGTTACATTCTTCAAAACAGTAGGGGTAGCAGCATTGTAAAACTCAATGATTAACTGTGGTGTCACAGATGTTCCTTCGGGACAAATATCATCTTTCTCGCAACTTGATAACGTGAAAGTAAAAAGTATAATTAGAAATAGTTTATAGTTCATAATTTTTAATTTTTTAATTCCAAAAGTACAACATTTTCTACATGATGCGTTTGCGGAAACATATCCACAGGGCGCACACGAACTACTTTGTATTTTTCGTCCATTAACGCTAAGTCGCGAGCTTGTGTTGCCGAATTACAACTTACATACACAATTTTTGGCACACCCGTTTTTAATAACATTGCTACCACATCTTTATGCATTCCGTCTCTTGGCGGATCAGTAATGATAACATCGGGTTGACCGTGCATGTTGATGAATTCGTCATTGAACACATTTTTCATGTCTCCTACATAAAACTCACAATTGGTTATGTTATTGCGATCGGCATTCGCTTTAGCATCTAATATGGCTTCAGGCACGGCTTCAACACCAATAACTTTTTTGGCTTTTTTGGATACGAATTGTGCAATAGTTCCAGTTCCAGTATATAAATCATATACGGTTTCATTACCCGTTAAACCAGCAAATTCTCTAGTTATTTTATATAATTCATAGGCTTGATCCGAATTGGTTTGATAGAACGATTTTGCGTTAATACTAAAATGCAAACCTTCCATTTCTTCCAAAATATAATCGCGCCCTTTAAATAAAATAATATCTTGATCGTATAACGTATCGTTCAATTTCTGATTGATTACATATTGTAACGACGTAATTTGGGGAAAACGTTCGGCTAAGAAGTTCATCATCAATTCGATACTTTTTTTATCGTTTTCAAAAAACTGAATCAAAACCATAAGTTCTCCAGTGGAAGCGGTTCGAATCATCAACGTTCGTAACAAACCTTCTACCGCTCTGGCATTAAAGAACGTCAAATTGTTTTCATTGGCGAAGCGTTTGATTTCATTACGAATTTCGTTCGATGGGTCTTCTTGTAAATGACATTTCTCAATATCTAAAATCTTATCCCACATTCTTGGAATATGAAATCCTAAGGCGTTTTTATTGTCAAATTCGGTTCCTGATTGAATTTCAGCATCGGTCATCCATCGGGCGTTTGAAAACCCAAATTCCATTTTATTTCGATAAAAAAATTGTTTTTCCGAACCTAAAATGGGTTCAAATTCAGGCAATTCAATTTTACCAATACGTTTTAAATTATTAAATACTTCCTGATTTTTATAGAATAATTGCTGACTGTAGTTCATATTTTGCCATTTGCAACCACCACAAGCTCCAAAATGATCACAAACAGGCGCTATTCTATGTTCAGAAAATTCATGAATTTTAATTGCCTTACCTTCATAATAGGCTTTTCTTTTCTTCATGGTTTGTACATCTACCACATCTCCGGGTACTACATTTGGAAGAAATATTACTTTTCCATCAGGCGCTTTTGCGACTGAAACACCTTTTGCACCTGCATCAAGGATTTTTACGTTTTCGAATACGATTTTTTCGGTTCTCTTTTTTACCATGAAGCAAAAATAAGAATTGTTGGGTGTTATTTCATACAATTTTTTACATTTATGCCAAATTTCAAATGTATATGAAAACCCACTTAGCCTTATTACGCGGAATTAATGTTTCTGGACACAACATGATCAAGATGGAGGCGTTGAAAACCCTTTTAGAAAAAGCAGGATTTCAAAACGTACAAACCTATATTCAATCGGGTAATGTTTTTGTAGATTCAGATGAAATACACGGTGCGAGTGTTGGTTTTAAAATTAAACAAGAAATTTTTAAAGAATTAGGACTTGAAGTTCCCGTTGTTGTAATCAGTAAAGAAGATTTGGAAGCTTGTTTAAAAATCAATCCCTATCTCAAAGAAAAGGAGTGCGATACTAAGAAGTTGTATGTTGCTTTTATTTCGAAAGAATTATCAAATGGTGCCTTAAATGATTTAAAAATAAGTCAATTCAAACCCGATGAAGCAGCGATAGATCAAAGTAGAATTTATATTAAATATGCTGTTGGTGCCGGAAAAACCAGGTTAGACCAAAAATATATCGAGAAGAAATTAAATGTTGTAGCTACGATTCGGAATTGGAATACGGTTACTACGTTGTTGGAAATGTTTGAATAGCGAGTTGGGAGCTTGGAGCAGGAAGTTTGGAGTTTTTTTTTCCAGCATCCAGCATCCATCTTCCAACAAAAATTACTACTTTTGCTTAATGGTTGATTTCTCGCCCTAAAGAAGGAATTACTAGGTTACAATCAAAAACGAATTAAAACATGTCAGTTTTAAACCAATCAAGAGCTTCTGAAGCAATAGCATTAGAAGAAAAATACGGAGCGCACAATTACCATCCACTACCAGTAGTTTTAAGTAGAGGTGAAGGAGTGTACGTTTGGGATGTAGATGGTAAAAAATATTATGATTTTTTATCGGCTTATTCTGCTGTAAATCAGGGGCATTGTCATCCTAAAATTGTAGATGCAATGGTGCAACAAGCACAAACTTTAACGCTTACTTCTAGAGCCTTTTATAATGATAAATTAGGGGTTTATGAAGAATTTGTAACCAATTATTTCGGATTTGATAAAGTGTTGCCAATGAATACCGGTGCCGAAGCGGTAGAAACGGCTTTGAAATTGTGTAGAAAATGGGCTTATGAGAAAAAAGGAATTCATGAAAATGAAGCGCAAATTATCGTTTGTGATGGTAATTTTCACGGAAGAACTACCACAATTATTTCTTTTTCCAATGATGAAAATGCTCGTAAAAACTTTGGACCATACACTGCTGGTTTTATAAGCATTCCTTATGATGATATTGAGGCGCTAGAAAAAGCAATATCCTCCTCAAAAAATATAGCAGGTTTCTTGGTTGAGCCTATTCAAGGTGAAGCAGGTGTTTATACTCCATCTACAGATTTTATTCAAAAAGCAAAAGCCATTTGTAAAGCGAATAATGTATTGTTTATTGCTGATGAGGTACAAACAGGAATTGCTAGAACGGGATCTTTATTAGCTGTTTGTGGAAATTGTACTTGCGAATCAAAATGTGAAAAACAAGAAACCTATACACAACCCGATATTTTAATTTTAGGAAAAGCATTGTCTGGCGGTGCTTATCCAGTTTCGGCAGTTTTGGCAAACGATGCTATAATGAATGTCATAAAACCAGGACAACACGGTTCTACCTTTGGAGGAAATCCAGTGGCGGCAGCTGTTGCAATGGCTGCTTTAGAGGTTGTAGCTGATGAACATTTAGCTCAAAATGCTAGAAAATTGGGTAATATTTTCAGAGAAGAATTAGCTCAGTTTATTGAAACTTCTTCTATAGCTACTTTAGTGAGAGGTAAAGGCTTGTTAAATGCTATAGTAATTAATGATACAGAAGAAAGCGACACCGCATGGAATATTTGTGTTAGATTAGCTGAAAACGGATTATTAGCTAAACCCACGCATGGTAACATCATTCGTTTTGCGCCACCTTTGGTAATGACAGAAACTCAACTTAGAGATTGTGTTGCTATTATTATTAACACATTAAAAGAGTTTGAAAAATAAATCTAGTATTTAAAAGATATTAAAAATCCCGCAATTGCGGGATTTTTAATTATAAACGATTTAATGCTGATTCATACTTATCGTTAACGACTTTCCAATCAATTACATTAAATAGTGCAGTGAGATAATCGTTTCGTTTGTTTTGATGTTTTAAATAATAGGCATGTTCCCAAACGTCTATTGCTAGAATAGGAGTTCCTCTTACTTCTGCATTTGGCATTAAAGGATTATCTTGATTAGTAGTGCTTGTAACGGCTAATTTACCATCATTTTTTACCACAAGCCACACCCAGCCACTTCCAAATAAATTGTTACCTGCATCAATTAATTGAGATTGTAAATCATCAAATGAACCCAATTCAGTATCAATTGCAGCGGCAAGTTCGCCAGTAGGTGTTCCGCCGGCTTTTGGTCCTAAAATTTCAAAAAATAAATTATGATTATAGTAGCCACCAGCATTATTTCGAAGGACTTTATTATTTGGATTTAATTTAGTTAAAATTTCTTCAATTGATTTTGTGGCTAAATCAGTTGTGTCTATTTCTTTATTTAGTTTATTGGCATAGTTCAAATGATGTTTCGCATAATGGATTTGCATGGTACGACCATCAATGTGAGGTTCTAATGCATCGTAGGCATATTTTAGTCCTTTCATTTTAAAAGTACCGCCTTCGTTCACTTTTACATCTCCAGGGTTTCCATAAGCTAATTGTGTAGTTTCTACTTCAGGATCAGGAATTTGAACTTCTTCTAAATCATTTCCTCCTCTGCAACTATATAGCATTACGAAGACACAAAATATAATTACTTTTTTCATAAGTTATAAATTACGCTCTTTAAGTAAGGAATTGATTATTTCGATGTATTTTTCTTTTGCTTGATCTACTGTTAAATGTTTAACCTGCATCCAAGCATTCAATTTAAAAGCATTAATTAAATCTTGTGGATTTTGATAATGTGATTGATTAGTACGTTCAGAAGTTGCTTGTTTATATAAGCCATACAAAACGAGTTGCATATCTTGCGGCACTGATTCTTGCGGCACAAGTTGTGCGTTTGCGAATGCTTCGTCAAATAATGTATTTAAGTCCTTTGTACTCATTAAAATTATACAGTTTTACAAATAACAGTTTTATTTCCGATGGCTTTATCGCCAATTTTTACAATAACTTCTGTTCCTAATGGTAAATATAAATCTACTCTTGAACCAAATTTAATAAATCCGGCATCTTTTCCTTGTACAACGCGCATACCTTCTTTGGCATAATTTACAATACGACGGGCTAATGCTCCTGCAATTTGACGGTACATTACTTCACCATATACATTATTATTAATCACGACAGTTGTTCTTTCGTTTTCTTCACTTGCTTTTGGATGCCAAGCAACTAAATATTTTCCAGGATGGTATTTACTATATTTTACCACACCATTTAGTGCATAACGAGTAACGTGAACATTAATTGGCGACATAAAAATAGAAACCATCAAGCGTTTATCTTTGAAATACTCTGGTTCATATACTTCTTCAATAACAACCACTTTACCATCAACAGGCGCTAGGATATGATTATCACTATTGTCTGCCACACGTGTTGGATTTCTGAAAAATTGTAAAATCAAAAATAAGAAAATCAGAACAATAATTTGAACTGTTTTTAATAACCAAACCGAATCTTTGAAAAATGCATCTGCCAAGAATATTAATCCGACTGAAATTAGTAAGGATATGAAAATGATTTTTGAGCCTTCTTTATGAAACATAATATAAAATTAAATAAAATAAATTAATAAATGGAATGACAAATATAATACTATCTAATCGATCTAGAACACCTCCATGTCCGGGCATTATTTTTCCGCTGTCTTTTACACCCGCAACACGTTTAAATTTAGATTGAATTAAATCGCCTAAAGTGCTAAAAATACTTACAATAATAGCAATTACAATCCAAATATATAAAATCTTTGATTCGATATAAAATTTAGACAATAAGATACTACTTATAATCGTAAAAACAAGCCCGCCGATGAAACCTTCAATTGTTTTTTTAGGAGAAACACTTGGAAAAAGTTTGTTACGTCCTAGGCTTTTCCCTACAAGATAAGCAAAAGTATCGTTAGCCCAAATTAAAATAAAAATCGAAATTAAAATTTTAGGATTATAGCCATTTTTTCCCAAAGCAACATAGTTTGTAATGATAAAAGGAATGATAATGTAACCAACTAATAACAGGTATCGGGTTCCAATCTTAAAAGTAGTTTTTTGTAATGAAAACAAGTAAAATAATAATTTTATTGATATGATTATAGCAATACTAACTAGAACTGTTTTTAAGTTAATTTCTTGACTTTTATTCCAAAGAAAATAGTAAGAACCCGCAGCAAAAGAAATAGAAAAGTAATAATTAAGTTGGGCAATTTTACAAAATTCGTAAACACCAATGAGCAAGAATATTCCAAAAAGTATTGCTAAACTTTCTTTAGAATAAGAAATGCAGCCTAACAATAAAACAACATAAACGGCTCCAGATAATGCTCTTTTCAGCGTTTCGTTCATATTATAAATCTTCTAGAAGAAGTAGGTATAGGTTTTTATGGCAACTTCCATAATGCAAAAAGTCTTGCTCCTTTTCTTCTTCAAAGTATTTTATAGTAGTTATGTTTGTAGGATAATCTTTTTCGTGTTTGTTTTTAATAACTCTCAATCCATCACCTTTAGATATCACCATTTGACTAGTTGTAGCAAAAACAATCATGTTGGTAGGTAATTCATTAGGTTTAAATTGTTTTAATTGAGACGAAGAAAAGAGTATTGAACCTTCATCAGCAATTAAATTTTCACAAAAAGAAAAGAAAAATTTAGGGTTTTTAGTATCGGTATAATTTAATTTATTTTCATCTAAAAGATAAAATAGTCTGGGGTCAAAGCATTGCGCTTCAGATTCAAACCAATCATTTTCGGCTAAAATATTTTCAAAATTTTCAGAAATTTCTGATAAGTTTTCACAATAGATAAACTTACCTCCATTTGCTTTAAAATTGAAAGTAAATTGTTCGTCTATCGGTAAATTAACATCTGGAGCATAGGGGCTTTTGTCATCTAATTTTTCTTTAGAATCAGTTTCCTCGCTAGAAGTTTTAAAAAATTTTTTAAATAGACTCATTTATCTTTGTCGAGTATTTTAGTCAGTAAAATTCAAAGATAAAAAAAAACTTAATTCTTTTTAACAGGAATTAAGTTTTTTTTAATTTTAATTTGTTGATAAGTCTTCAGCTTTAGGAATTGTTATTTCCTTATCGAATGGTCTTTTACCAAATATAGTTTCTAAATCATCTTTGAAGATTACTTCTTTCTCGATTAAAATATCGGCAAGTTGTGTAAGCTTTTCTTTATTCGTTTCTAAAATAGATATAGCTCTTTGGTATTGCTCTTCAATTAATTTTGAAATTTCGGTATCAATTACACGAGCAGTATCTTCTGAATATGGTTTTGAAAAATTATAATCAGATTGACCTGACGAATCATAATAAGTTATGTTGCCTAATTTTTCATTCAAACCATAAATGGTAACCATGGCTCTTGCTTGACGCGTTACTTTTTCTAAATCACTTAATGCTCCTGTAGATATTTTATCAAAAATAACTCGTTCAGCAGCTCTTCCGCCCATCGTAGCACACATTTCATCTAACATTTGATCAGGACGCACAATTAATCGCTCTTCAGGTAAATACCATGCGGCACCTAAACTTTGACCTCTAGGCACAATAGTAACTTTCACAAGTGGCGCAGCGTGTTCTAACATCCAACTAACCGTTGCGTGTCCTGCTTCATGTATCGCAATAGCTCTTTTTTCATCTGGAGTAACAATTTTGTTTTTCTTTTCTAATCCACCTACGATTCGATCAACAGCATCTAAGAAATCTTGTTTATCTACTGCTTTTTTGTCTTTACGCGCCGCAATTAAAGCTGCTTCGTTACAAACATTTGCAATATCAGCTCCAGAAAATCCTGGGGTTTGTTTGGCTAAAAATTCGGTATCTAATTCCTCCGATTTTTTCAAAGGTTTTAAATGCACTTCAAAAATGGCTGCACGCTCTCTAATGTCTGGTAAGTCTACATAAATTTGTCGATCAAAACGCCCAGCACGCAATAACGCTTTGTCTAAAACATCGGCACGATTAGTAGCTGCTAATACAATTACATTTGAATTGGTTCCAAAACCATCCATTTCTGTAAGTAATTGATTTAGTGTATTTTCTCTTTCATCATTTGCACCTGTCATATTGTTTTTTCCACGTGCTCTTCCTACAGCATCAATCTCGTCAATAAAGATAATAGCAGGTGATTTTTCTTTTGCTTGTTTGAATAAATCTCTAACACGAGATGCTCCAACACCAACAAACATTTCAACAAAATCTGAACCAGATAAAGAAAAGAAAGGTACTTTTGCTTCACCTGCAACGGCTTTTGCTAATAATGTTTTTCCAGTTCCAGGAGGACCAACTAGCAAGGCGCCTTTTGGTATTTTTCCTCCAATTGAAGTATATTTTTCTGGATTTTTAAGAAACTCTACAATTTCTTGAATTTCTTCTTTTGCACCTTCTAAACCAGCAACATTTTCAAATGTTGTTCGGGTGTCGTTTTTTTCGTCAAATAATTTTGCTTTTGATTTACCAATGCTAAAAATTTGACCACCACCACCTGAACCGCCTGACATTCTTCGCATCATGAAAATCCACAAGGCACCTAATAAAATTACAGGTAATAATAATGAAATAATGTCGCCCCACATGCTTTCAGGTTCTTTTTCATATTCAGAAATTTTACCTGCGGCTTTTGCTTTGGAAAGATTGTCTTGAAATGCTTTTGCATCCCCAATTTCAGTTACATAATGTGGACCTTTTACATTTAATTTACCAGTAACATCTTTTTGTACGTCGGCATGCACCTTGTCAGATAATGCCGCTTTTTTTAAATAAATAGTTGCATTTGTATTGTTAAAAGTAACTTTTTGAACTTGACCTGCTTCAATAAAATCGTTGAATTTTGACAAACTAGTTTTTCCAGGATTACTTAAGCTTAATCCGTTTGTAAAGAGACTGATTGTAAAAAATACAGCAAGAACAAGTAAAATACTCATCCATGGACTAAATTTAAAGCCAGAATTATTATCAGTGTTTTGTGCCATAAAAATTTTTAGTATTTTGTTTCAATTGTTGTAATATTTGCATCACCCCATAAGCTTTCAATTCGGTAATACTCGCGAATATGTTTTTGAAAAACATGAACTACAATGTTTACATAATCCATTAAAACCCATTCGCCATTTTCTGTACCTTCCACATGCCATGGTTTGTCTTTTAACTCTTTTGAAACTAATTTTTGAATAGAACCTACAATTGCATTGACTTGTGTGTTTGAGTTTCCATTGCAAATTACAAAATAGTCACAAACAGTATTGTCAATTGCTCTTAAATCTAGAATATCAATGTTTTCTCCTTTTACGTCTTCAATCCCTTTGATGATGTTTGCTAATAAATCATCATTATTAATCTGCTTCTTCGCCATTTATTATTTTTGAATTTATGCAAAGGTATCAAAATTTGTCATTATTTTTGAACCTTAACATAAGATTAAAACTTATTAGTAGTAAATGAAGATAATCAAACTCAATGCCATAGATTCAACCAACCGTTTTTTGAAGGAATTGGCACAAGAAGCAACTGCTGAAAATTATACGATTGTAGTGGCTAATCAACAAACTGATGGGAAAGGTCAACGTGGTGCCTCTTGGATTTCGGAAAGTGATAAAGGACTGACATTTAGCTTACTATATCATAATTTGCAAGAATCTGCGATTAATTTATTTGAATTAAATTGCATTGTAGCATTGAGCATTGTGGAAGCTTTACAATCGATAAGTTTGATCAAATTTCAAATCAAATGGCCAAACGACATTTTGGCAGAAAATAAAAAAATTGGCGGTGTTTTGATTGAGAACAGTTTTAAGAACCAACAGGAAGTTGTTTCTGTTATTGGAATTGGTATTAATGTGAATCAACTTCATTTTGAGAATTTACCTCAAGCTTCTTCATTGGCACTTTTAGAAAGTAAGACTTTTGATAAAGAAGAAATTATGATAAAAATAGCCAATCAACTGCAATTCAATCTGGAAAATGCACAAAAAATAGGATCTAATTTTTATTGGGAACGCTATCATGAATTATTGTATAAACGAGGAGTTGTTTCAGCTTTCGAAGATGGTAATGGTAATCAATTTGTGGGTAAAATTAGTGAGGTTACCCGAGAAGGAAAATTACAATTGGAATTAGAAAACAATGTACTATCAATTTTTGACCTCAAAGAAATCAAAATGTTGTTTTAACTTAAACGATGCATAAAAAATAGTAAATCCTTTGTTAAACTTTACAAATAGTATTTTGTAATTAAGTACATTTGTGTCAATTTTTAAAAAACACATTCCTCATTTCACATGGAAAAAAAAATAAGCTCTTTTTTGTTTTCGACTCGTTTAATGGCTTTTTTGTTCATATTTTTTGCTGTAGCAATGGCCGCTGGAACTTTTATTGAAGATGCCTATAATACTGATACTGCTAGAGTTGTTGTTTATAACAAGTGGTGGTTTGAAGCTATAATGGTATTTTTTGTAATCAATTTCATAGGTAATATGAAACGCTATCAATTACATAAAAAAGAAAATTGGGCAACACTAATATTACATCTATCATTTATACTAATTATTGTAGGAGCATTTGTTACAAGATACATAAGTTATGAAGGAATGATGCCAATTAGAGAAGGCGAATCGGCAAATATTGTTTATTCAGATAAACCGTATTTGACTGTTTTAGTTGATGGCGAATACAAAGGAGAAATGAAACGAAAAACCTTTGAAAAAGACCTTATTTTAGCGCCTGAAGTTAAAGACGATACCTTTTTAAATCTTTTTGCCAGTAATGATTTTTCAATGGGTGGCGAATTCAGTGATATTCCTTTTGAAGTAGTTCATGAGTCTTTTATTTTGAATGGAAAGGAAACCATTAAACCCTCTGAAAACGGAACATTAATGATTAAAATGGTGGAATCGAGTGGCGGAACTCGCCATGAACATTATTTAAAAGAAGGTGAAGTGCAAAACCTACACAATATTTTATTTGCCTTTAATAAATTTACGGAAGGAGCTATTAATATTACTAAAATAGGAGAAGCCTACACCATACAGTCGCCATTTGATGGAAACTTTATGCGCATGGCCGATAAATTTCAAGGTCAAGTTACAAAAAACACACCACAAGCCTTACTATTACGATCGTTATACAATATGGGAGGTGCGCAATTTGTGTTTCCAGAACCGGCTATTAAAGGCGAAATGACCTTAGAATCTAATAATGATTTTAAAGATAAACAAACAGATGATGCATTAATTGTTAAAGTAAAAAGTCAAGGAAAAGAAGAAACGGTAACACTTGTGGGTTCAAAAGGAAAACAGGGTGTTCCACAAAGTGTAAAAATTGGAAAATTAGAATTTACCTTATTCTTTGGGAGTAAAATTTACAACACCCCTTTCAATATTAAATTAGACGATTTTATTGCCGATAAATATCCAGGAACAGATAAAAGTTATTCTGCTTTCAAAAGTAAAGTCGAAGTAATTGATACTGAAAACAAGAACACCTTTAAAGACAGTATCTTTATGAATAATATCCTAGATTACAGAGGTTATAGATTGTTTCAATCGGGTTTTGATCCAGATGAAAAAGGAACACAATTATCGGTAAGTCATGATTTTTGGGGCACCTGGATTACTTATATTGGATATTTCTTATTGTATTTTGGTATGATGGCTATTTTGTTTAATAAAAACACGCGTTTTGCTAGTTTGAAAGAAAAATTAGAAAAAGTAAAAGCAAAGAAAAATCAATTACTAGGAATTGCCTTATTGCTGTTTTCAACAATCGGATTTGCACAACATTCTAAACAACCAAGTAAAGAGGAAACACTAAAACTGTTGAAAGAACATATGGTTTCTGAAGACCATGCATCTGAATTTGGAAAAGTAGTCATACAAGATGCGGGGCGAATGAAACCTATTAATACGTTTTCATCTGAATTACTTCGAAAAGTATCAAAAAGTGATACGTATGAAGGAATGAATTCGGATCAAGTATTTTTATCAATGACGCAGTTTCCTCAATATTGGTATAATTTACCCATTATTTATTTGAAAAGAGGAAATGACAGTATTCGTAAAATAATTGGCGTTGAAAAAGAAGCAAAATATGCACCATTAGTTTCCTTTTTTGATGAAAAAGGCGGTTATAAATTGGCGAATTATTTAGATGCGGCTTATAAAGAACCTGTGCCTAATCAATTTCAAAAAGATTTTATTGATGCCGATAAAAAAGTGAATTTATTCTATTCGGCGTTAAGTGGTCAGATATTAAAAGTATTTCCGGTACCAGGCGATAAAACCAATAAATGGGTGTCTTATTTAGAAATCGATAAACCTACAGGAACCGATTTGGATTCCATTAAAAATATTGTTCCGTTTTATTTGAATGCCGTTGATAAATCTACTTTGAATGATGATTATAAGTTGCCAAATAGTTTATTAAAAGGTTTAACCGACTATCAAAAAAAGTATGGTAAGTCAGTAATGCTTTCAGAAAGTAAAATAAATTCTGAAATCATGTACAATAAGTACGATATTTTCAAACGACTATTCTATTTATATATGTTGGCTGGGGTTTTGATGTTGGCTTTTTGTATCGTACAAATTTTTAAGGATAATAAATTTACGCGATTAAGTATAAATGTTTTTCATGGTATAATTGCCCTGTTTTTTGTTTTACATACACTTGGATTAGCCGTTCGTTGGTATATTTCAGGTCACGCGCCTTGGAGTGATGCTTATGAAAGTATGATATATGTAGCTTGGGCAACCATGTTTTTCGGTCTTGCTTTTGGAAAAAAATCAAAGTTAACCGTAGCTTCTACGACATTTGTAGTTTCTATTATATTAATGGTAGCACATTGGCAATGGATGGATCCATCAATTGGAAATTTACAACCGGTATTAAATTCGTATTGGTTAATGATTCACGTAGCAGTAATTGTTGCTAGTTACGGTCCGTTTACTTTAGCCATGGTACTTGGATTAGTCTCTTTATTTTTAATGATTTTCACCAATGCAAAAAATAAAAATAAAATCAAATTGAGCATCGACGAAATCACTTATATCAACGAAATGGCGTTAACTGTTGGTTTAGTGATGTTAACCATAGGAAACTTCCTTGGTGGACAATGGGCTAATGAAAGTTGGGGACGTTATTGGGGTTGGGACCCAAAAGAAACTTGGGCGTTGATTAGTATTATGGTATATGCGTTTGTAATTCACGCACGATTTGTTCCTGCATTACGTGGGCGTTGGATATATAGCGTAATGAGTGTTTTGGCTTTTGCTTCGATTTTAATGACGTATTTTGGAGTTAATTTCCACTTGAGCGGTTTACACAGTTATGCTTCGGGTGAAAAACAAAATGTTACTTATTATTTCATCATACTTGCAGTTGTATTGGTAATTGCGGCTATTGCTTATATTCCATATAAAAAGCATTTGAAAAAATAATTAAATATAAAATTAAGGCTGTCTTTTTGATAGCCTTTTTTTATGAAATGTTTAGCAACAATATCATTAACAATTAATTATATTTGATAAAAATAAGATCATGAAAAAATCACTTCTTCTGTTTTTAGCAATTTCATTATAGAGTTGTCAAAATCAGGCACAAAAAAAAGAAACAACTACAATAGCAACTTCTATGACAAAAGAAACAATTTACCAATTTAAAGTTCAGGACTTGGCAGGTGACGAATTCGATTTTGCAACCTTAAAAGGAAAGAGAATAATCATTGTTAATACGGCTTCAGAATGTGGATTAACACCTCAATATGAGCAATTACAAGCGGTTTATAATCAGTATAAAGATCAAAATCTTGTTATCGTAGGTTTTCCAGCTAATAATTTTGGATCACAAGAACCTGGAAGTAATGCGCAAATCGCTTCGTTTTGTCAAAAAAATTATGGGGTTACCTTTCCTATGATGGCTAAAATATCGGTTAAAGGAAATGACATGCATCCTGTATACCAATTCTTAACCCAAAAAGCCAAAAACGGATTAGAAGACAGCAATGTACAATGGAATTTTCAAAAATACCTTATTAATTCGAGTGGAGAATTAGAAAAAGTCGTTGCTCCAAGTACGTTACCAACTGATTCCGAAATCATTAATTGGATTGAAGGGAAATAAATAAAAAACGATCAACTTTTAAATTCCAAATTCCAATTTATCACATTTTTTGGAATTTGGAATTTTTTTATTGGAATTTTCCTAAAGCATTTTCTGTACAATAACCGAATGCAACCAACGTTCAAATTTGTAGCCTGATTCTTTGATAAAACCAACTTCTTCAAAGCCAAATTTCTTATGAAAATCGATACTAGAAGTGTTTTCAGAATCGATAACACCAATTAAAGTGTGCAAATTTTGTTGTTTGGCTAAACTAATTAATTCGGTTAATAGTAGTTTGCCAATTCCTTTGCCGATGTGGTTTTTATGAGCATATACTGAATGTTCAGCTGTAAATTTATAAGCTTCTCTAAATCTAAATTCACTATAATAGCCAAAACCTACTACTTCACCATTTATTTCGGCAACAACTATTGGATAACCTTTCAATAGTTTCTCTTCAAAAATAGCCTTTTGAGCAGCTAATGTGCGAATATTATAATCGTATAAAGCCGTTGAATTTAGAATGGCATCGTTAATGATGTCTAAAATGGCAGCAGTATCTTCAAGGTGATAAGGTCTGATTTTTATTTCCATAGTTCAAAAGTAGTATTTTTGATTTAAACAGTATAATTATACTCCGCAACTTTGTAACTTTGTAGCTTACAACTAAAACACAATGAAGTATCCGAAAATTCCTTTAGCGCAAAGCATTTTAGAAATTTGTCAGCAAAAAGGAGTGAAACATATTGTAATTTCTCCTGGTTCAAGAAATGCCCCTTTGACGATTGGATTTACTAATAATCCATATTTTAAATGTTATAGCATTGCAGATGAGCGTTGTGCAGCTTTTTTTGCAATTGGAATTGCACAACAAATTCAGCAACCAGTTGTTGTTGTATGTACTTCGGGTTCGGCGTTATTGAATTATTATCCTGCTTTTGCCGAAGCTTTTTATAGCCAAATTCCTTTAGTGGTGCTTTCGGCAGACCGACCACAACATAAAATTGATATTGGCGACGGACAAACCATTCGTCAAGAAAATGTATTTGCAAATCATAGTTTGTTCAATGCTAATTTATCCGAAAATAATTCGCTAGAAAATGATCATCTCGTGCAAATGGCATTGCATATTTCGGTTGCGAAAAAAGGCCCAGTACATATAAATGTTCCGTTTGAAGAGCCTTTGTATGAAACGGTTTCTGAGTTACAAGTATATCCTAAAATCATTGAGTTTACTAACGAAGAAAAACCGTTTGATATCGATCCTTCAACGCTTGCTTTGTGGAAAAGTGCCTCTAAAAAATTGGTTTTAGTAGGGGAGTTGTTTCCAAATTCGGTAGAACAGCGTTATTTAGAACTTTTAGCAAATGATCCAGGTGTAGTCGTTTTAACCGAAAAGACTTCTAATTTACATCATCCAACTTTCATTGATCAAATTGATACGTTAATTACGCCATTTGATGAAGCAGATCTTAAAGCATTTCAGCCTGAAATATTAGTGACTTTTGGAGGAATGGTAGTTTCTAAACGAATCAAAGCGTTTTTGCGAAAATACAAACCAGAACACCATTGGCACATTGACGAATTACGTGCTTATGACACTTTTGGCGCGCTTACGAATCATTTTGAAACTAAAATTAATGTGCTTTTAAGTCAGTTGTTGACTGAAGATACATTTGAAAGTACTTATAAATCGGGTGTTCTGTCTATTTGGAACGATAGAGTAGCGAAACACCAAGAATACAATTCGAAAATTCCATTTTCCGATTTTAAAGTATTTGATTTTATTTGTAAAAATTTACCCGAAAATTGCCAGTTGCAAGTCAGTAATAGTTCGGCAATTCGCTATATTCAGTTGTTTGATGTGGCGTCGTCTATTCCTGTTTTCTGCAATCGAGGAACGAGTGGCATCGATGGAAGCACTTCTACGGCAATTGGAGCTTCAGTAGTAAGTACATTGCCCACAGTTTTAATTACGGGTGATATTGGATTTTTATACGACAGTAATGCCTTATGGAATAATTATCTTCCAAATACTTTTAAGATTATACTAATTAATAATGGCGGCGGCGGTATTTTTAGAATTTTGCCCGGGCATGAAGAAACCGAAACATTCAATACTTATTTTGAAACGTCGCACCAGTTGAATGCCTCGCATTTAGCAAAGATGTATGGTTTGGATTATTTTAAAGCAACGGATGAAACTTCATTAGACCAACAATTTTCTACATTTCTTAATCAGAATGAACAACCAAGTATTATAGAAATTTTCACACCCGAAAAAGTAAATAATGCTATTTTATTGGAGTTTTTTAGGAAGTTGAAATAGAAATAAAAATCCCAATCATTTGATTGGGATTTTTTTATGATTAGTGGAACGAATTGTAATTCTGCGTTATTGGAGGTATAAAAGTTGCCAAAATCGCGGTGTTGATCTCTAACTAATTTTCGTGGTTTCATAGCATATTAAAAAGTATAGTTTAATGCAATGGAATAATTTCTTGGCGCAATAGGATTCACACTATTGTCATCATGAACATTATAATTTAATTCGTTAAGTACATTACTCAATTTAGAACGTAAAGTAAATTTATAAAAGGAATAACTTAGCGTAAGATCAGATTGAAAAAAATCGGATAAATAAATTAATTTTCTACTGTCGTTTGTAACTTGGGCTCGGGTTGATCTTCCGGCATAACGTTCTCCAAAATAGGTATTAATAATACCAATGTTTAGATTTTTAAATCGACCGTTTTTAAATTGATAATTGGCACTTAAGTTTGCGGTGTTTTTAGGATTGTAGCGCAATTGACTACCTGAAATATAGTAATCGCTTGTTCCAAATTTAGTTTCATTAAAACTATAGCCCGCAATAATAGATAATCCGTTTATTGGATTTGCTGTAATATCAATTTCAAGGCCTTTACCGATTACTTCGCCTGCTAAAACTTTAATATAGGAATAAGTATTGCCGTTTGAAAGCGATTGTTGGTAAAAAGTATCATTCGAAATTTGGTACAGTGTCAGGTTTATAAACAATTTATTTTTGAATAAAATGTTTTTTATGCCCACTTCAAATTGATCCACAATTGAAGGATCTAAACTTGCGCCACTCTCATTTTGTCCTGTGTTTAATTCAAAAGAATTGGAGTAAGAAGCAAATAAAGTATGATTTTTTGTAGGTTGATAAATAATGCCAAATTTTGGAGAAAAAGCACCATCATTATTAACGGTTGTAGCATTTGAAAGGTCTGCATATTTATAGACATTGCTTTCTGTATCTTGATAACTATAGCGAATTCCTGCTAAAGCTTTCCATTTTTCTGAAAACGAAATAAAATCTTGAGCATACAATCCAAAACGGCTAATAGGAGCAGTGGTTAAGGTGTTTTTGCTTAAATTAGGAATAACAGGCTCTGCAGCAGCATTGTAATCTTCAAAAATATTTATGGTGTCATAATTAGCAAAAGAATTGTAAACCGTTGTTTGTGTTTTAAAATTTTCAACATCAGCGCCAACTAGTACTTTATGGTCTAATTTACCTGTTTTAAATTCGCCTGATAGATCCAATTGCTGAATAAAATAATTATCTTTTGCTTGAGTGCGTTGTATGCTTCTATTCCAATTTCCATTTTCTTGAACAGTTCCGTTAGTTCCTGAATTTGGTCGAGTATTGGAAAACAAATCAGTAGTGTAAAATCGAACACCATTGACAAATTTAAGGTTCCAATTAGAATTAATAGTATGTGAAAGTGTTATCGTGTTAGCTAATTGTTCGCTATCATAATATCCCCAACTTACGCCTAAAAAACGATTTCTAGGTATCGAAACTATTTGATAATCAATAATTCCAGCGCCAAAATCAGGTGTTCTACTGTCGTTAGTAAAATCGGTTTCAATTAATAAATCAGTATTTTTTCCTAATTGAAATTCAAATGACGGATTAAAATAAAAGCGTTCGGAGTTTACATTGTTTCTAAAACTGTCGGCCTTTTCATAAGCACCATTCAATCGAAATCCAATTGATTTTGTTTTGTTCAAACTTCCATACATATCAAAAGTTGGTTTGTATGTATTAAAACTAGCGTTAGTAAAACTTATTTCGCCTCCAAATTCATAACGCGGTTTTTTGGTAACCAAATTTAATATTCCACCTGGCGAAACATTTCCATACAGCATGGCAGCACTCCCTTTTAGGAATTCAACTTTTTCTAATCCGCTAGTTTCAAGCATCATACCATTAAAATAACGAATTCCGTTTTTAAAAGTATTGTTGCTAGATAACGAAAAACCTCTTGATGCAATTTCTTCTTGATAGCCTCCAGTAGCTCCCATGATGTAAACTCCATTGGCATTTTTTAAAATATCAGCAACAGTTGCTACCTGTTGGTTTCTTAATTCTTCTTTAGAAATTACTGAAATCGCCTGAGGTAAATCCATTACTTTTATCCCTGTTTTCCCTGCATTAGTTTTAGAATTTGATGGATTTTTTTCTACTACTACTTCTTTTAATCTTTTTACGGTGTCATTTATAATACTACTGTATTCATTAATTGATTCATATGAAGCTTGAGCAATTCCTTGTAATGAAATAAATAAAAAGATAGCGATAAGTATATTTTTAAACATCTTATTTAGATTTAATTAAAATAACACTGCAAAAATATTACAAGAAAAATAAATCACAAAATTTATTTAGACTTATTTTAAATAAAATTTTTAATCTATTGATTTTCAGTTGAAAAACTTTTAAACACTTATGCTTTTAAACTTTCAACTAAAATTGTAACTTTGCAAACCAAAATAAAAAACTACTATGTTAGATAGATTACAATATGTTAAGCAACGTTTCGACGAAATTTCAGATTTGATTATTCAACCTGATGTGATTGCCGATCAAAAACGTTACGTGCAATTGAATAAAGAATACAAAGACTTAAAAGCCCTAGTAGATAAGCGAGATGAATACATCAATCTAGACGGAAATGTCAAAGAGGCTAATGAAATTATTGCTGATGGGTCGGATGCAGAAATGGTTGAAATGGCCAAAATGCAGTTAGAAGAAGCAAAAGACCGTTTACCTCAATTAGAGGAAGAAATTAAGTTCATGCTGATTCCAAAAGATCCAGAAGATGCTAAAAACGTAATGGTGGAAATTCGTGCAGGTACTGGTGGTGATGAAGCGTCTATTTTTGCAGGTGATTTATATCGAATGTATACAAAATATTGCGATGCTAAAGGTTGGAGAACTTCGGTTGTAGATATGAATGAAGGAACTTCTGGCGGGTTTAAAGAAGTTATTTTTGAAGTATCTGGAGAAGATGTTTATGGAACATTGAAATATGAAGCAGGCGTTCATCGCGTTCAACGCGTACCACAAACTGAAACGCAAGGTCGTGTGCACACTTCAGCAGCAACTGTAATGGTTTTGCCTGAAGCAGAGGAGTTTGATGTTCAAATTGATATGAATGATGTTCGTGTTGATTTTTTCTGTTCGTCAGGTCCAGGAGGGCAATCGGTAAATACTACAAAATCGGCGGTTCGTTTAACTCATATTCCTACCGGATTGGTAGCACAATGTCAGGATCAAAAATCGCAACATAAAAACAAAGATAAGGCGTTAGATGTTTTACGTTCTCGTTTATACGAACAAGAATTGGCTAAAAAAGAAGCTGAAGATGCAACCAAGCGTACTTCTCAAGTGAGTAGTGGCGACCGATCTGCAAAAATTAGAACATACAATTACGCACAAGGAAGAATCACCGATCATCGAATTGGGTTAAGTATTTTTGACTTAGATGGATTTATGAATGGTAATTTGCATAAAATGATTGACGAATTACAATTAGTAGCCAATACTGAAAAATTAAAAGAAAACGAAGTTTTTTAATTTAAATGTCTTATTTTTGAGTGAATCACAGCTGTAATAATTGCATTTAAAAAAAATAAAATAGATCAAACACAACATTTGGTTTCTTATAAATCGATTTACGAATGACGAACGAATTACTTATTAAGCAAATCACTAATAAAAAATCATTTCTTTGCATTGGCTTGGATGTCGATGTAACTAAAATCCCAAAGCATTTATTAGATACAGAAGATCCTATTTTTGAATTCAACAAAGCAATTATTGATGCTACACATGATTTATGTGTTTCTTATAAACCAAATACCGCTTTTTATGAGGCTTATGGTATAAAAGGTTGGAAATCATTACAAAAAACCATTCATTACCTGAACGAAAACCATCCAGAAATTTTCACAATTGCCGATGCAAAACGCGGTGATATTGGCAATACTTCTTCAATGTATGCCAAAGCTTTTTTTGAAGATTTGAATTTCGATTCGGTAACAGTAGCGCCTTACATGGGAAAAGATTCGGTTGAGCCATTTTTAGCGTTTGAAAACAAACACACTATTATGTTGGCTTTAACTTCTAATGAAGGTGCTTTTGATTTTCAAACACAAAACGTAGCAGGTAAGGAATTTTATAAAGTGGTTTTGGAAACTTCAAAATCATGGAAAAACGCAGAAAATTTAATGTATGTAGTGGGCGCAACTAAAGCTGAATATTTCACCGAAATTAGAAAAATAGTTCCCGATAGTTTTTTATTGGTTCCAGGTGTAGGAGCTCAAGGCGGCAGCTTAGCCGAAGTTTGTAAATATGGAATGAACGAAAATGTGGGTTTATTAATCAATTCTTCGCGAGGTATTATTTATGCTTCAAACGGAACTGATTTTGCCGAGAAGGCTAGGGAAGAAGCATTGAAATTGCAACAAGAGATGGAATCTATTTTAGGCTAATTTTTGATTTCAAAATGCAGTTCACAGACCAAATAGGAACCCAACATACATTCGAAAACACACCTAAACGAATAATTTCTTTGGTACCATCTCAAACTGAATTGTTGTATGATTTGGGTTTAGAAGATGCAATTGTGGGGATAACCAAATTTTGTGTGCATCCTGTTCATTTTAAAGGGATTAAAACTATTGTTGGTGGCACTAAATCTGTGAAAATAGCTAAAATAAAAGCACTTCATCCCGAAATTATCATTTGCAACAAAGAAGAGAATACGATAGAAATCGTTCAGGAATTATCCCAAATTTGTCCTGTTTGGGTTACTGATATAGTCTCGATTGATGATAATTTGCAAATGATTCAAGATTTCGGACAACTATTCAATAAACGTACTGAAGCTCAAAAATGGATTGATAAAATTAATTTTGCCCACCAAGATTTCAAGCAATTTATCAAAGACAAACCGGTTAAAAAAGCAGCTTATTTTATTTGGGCAAATCCTTTTATGGTTGCTGGAAATCAAACTTTTATCAATGAATTGTTGCAATTAAATCATTTCGAAAATATTTATAAAAATAAAGAAGGGCGTTATCCTGAAATTGAATTGAAAAAGATTCGTTTAGAAGGCGACCCCGATTATGTGTTCTTGTCTTCCGAACCTTTTCCGTTTACTGACGAGCATGCATTTGAAATAGGACGTTTTACACATCATGCAAAAACGGTTTTTGTAGACGGCGAAATGTTTTCTTGGTATGGAAGTAGATTATTGAAAGCCTTTGACTATTTCAAATTACTACATTCAAAAATCTAATTTGTAAGCTCTTTTTATTGTTTTCTTTTCTTTTTCATCTTAAAAAGCTACATTTGAACAAAATAACGAGCATTGATTTCTTACACAATTTATAAAAACGAAACGAGTACTGAATGGGTAACTTTTGTTCATGGAGCAGGAGGTAGTTCTTCTATTTGGTTCAAGCAAATTCGTGATTTTCAGAAACATTTCAATGTCTTGTTGCTTGATTTACGTGGACACGGCAATTCAAATGAACAAATAAAAACGGCTTTTAAGCAAAAATATACCTTCAAATCCATTGCAAATGATGTAATTGAAGTGATTAATCATCTTCAAATAAAAAGTTCGCATTTTGTTGGTATTTCGTTAGGTTCAATTGTGATTCGTCAATTGGCAGAAATGTATCCTACTCGTGTACAAAGTATGATTTTAGGCGGCGCCATTTTAAAAATGAACTTTCGTTCGCAAATCTTAATGCGATTAGGAAATACCTTCAAATACGTATTGCCTTATTTGGTTTTATATAAATTCTTTGCCTTTGTGATCATGCCCAAAAAGAATCATAAAAACTCTCGATTGTTATTTATAAACGAAGCCAAGAAACTCTATCAAAAAGAATTTATTAAATGGTTTAAATTAACCGCCGAAATTAATCCTGTTTTACGTTTGTTTCGCCAAGTTGAGTTAGACATTCCTACGCTTTATGTTATGGGAGAAGAAGATTATATGTTTTTACCTTCTGTAAGACAAGTAGTTGCCAATCATGCAAAAACGGCCGAATTATTTATTATTCAAAACTGCGGACACGTGGTTAATGTAGAGCAACCCGTTATTTTTAATGAAACCGTAATTGGGTATATAAGAAATGGGAGTCTGAAGTAACGTTTTGCGGCTTCAAGAAGTGGCAAACTTCGGAACTGATTATTTTCAATTAAAGATAAAAATTTTACAGAACACAAAAGTGAACTTCCCACAAAACTCGTAATTGCGAGAAATGGCTATTGGTTGTCAGCTTTTTTTAATTCTTCATTAATTTTTTGGTCATAAATTGACATAACTTTTTCAGTAGCTTTTTTAACCTCTAATGGTCCACCTAATGAAAAGTATATTACTTTTCCTTCACTATTTATAATGAATGTAGACGGAAAGCCAATGTTATAGTTTAATTCGTATGCTTTTCCTTTTTCTATTGCAGTTACAGAATATTCAATTGAATACTTTTTTAAATTCTTATTAATAGTTTCTAAATTGTCCGTACAAAAGGAAATAAATTGAAAATTTTCATTGTTCTTGTTTTTTTTATAAAGTTTATTTAATCCTTCCATTTCTGCAATACAAGGCGCGCAAGATTCAAACCAAAAATTAATAATAGTTACTTTATTTAAAAAATCACTATTGCTTAAAGTATCAATTTTAAAAGTCACATAATCCTTGTTTAAAATTAAATTTTCTTTTTTTTGAATAAAATCTTTATAACTCACTTTTTCTTGTGAAAACGATATTTGAAAATAAGATGTTAAAAAGAATAAAAGAATAATTTTTTTTAAGCTATTCATATTTCAGTTTATTTAATTTAAATTAGGGATATTTGCGTATTTTTATAAAGTTATAGCCAACTTGTTTATGTGCGCAACAAAGAAGCGCCAATCTACCCAATTTCGGGTGTGTATGCGAACATTTGTTTCGCTTTTTAACAAAATCAAAAATAACAAATATTTTACCTATTAATAACTTTTTTAAAATAAATTGAATTAAAATTCAAAATAAATCCTCAACTACATGAGGATTTAGATTATTTTTTTTGCTTCCCAGAGTTAAATGTAAATCGTTCTACAGGGCTTTCGGGTTTTTGTTTTTTCGCTGCAGGTTTACCAGTCCCAAATGGTTTTTTAGGGGCGCCTTTGGGTTTAAATGGTTTTTTTTCTCCTTGATTTTTAAAATCTGGCTTTTTTTCTTCTTTATACAAGGAAGTTTTATTTTTCGCAATTTCGCTAAGAACTTCCCTAGGGTTTTTTGGTTCTTCTTTAGTGCCACGCAAATGAATAATTAAACCATTTAAAAAATTGCGCAACAATTGATCGCCACATTCCATGTAATTAGGGTGGTCTTCGCTTCTAAAAATATCCGCTAATTCACCTTTAGAAATTCTAAAATTCACCAAGTTTACAATTTCAATTATTTGGTCATCACGCAATTGCAACGCTACACGTAACTTTTTAAAAACATCGTTATTATTCATTTGTATCGTACTTAAATAGTTTAAGGTAATCTATTTTGTTTTCTTCAAAAAAACTCTTTCAAAGATATCCATTTTTAACAAGAATTCTTATTTTTACCACAAAGAAATACGTTATGAATACTTCCCAAGAAAAAATTAGCTTGTTACAAGAAATGATTGCTTTTGCACTCGTTGATGGTGAATTGCATGATCGCGAATATGATTTTTTAGAATTAATTGCAAATGAACTGGAAATTGATAAAACTACTTTTTTTGATTTATTTAAAAATCGAGGTACTATTGTAGTCATAAAAGATGAGTTCAATCGAATTTGTCAATTTTATCGTTTAGCTTTGTTAATGCATAGCGATGGGGTATTGCATGAAAGAGAATGGGTTAAAATTAACGAAATAGGCATCAACATGGGCTTGAATCCGTATGCTACAAAACGGGTTTTACAATTAATGAAAACTTCGCCGAACCAAATGGTTTCAGCAGAAGTTTTGTTAGCTGTTTTTAGAGAACAACACAATTAATTTCCAAACTGGTTTTCGTTTGATTTGATGTAATCTACAATTAAACTCACAACATCTTCTTCACTTTCATTGGTAAAAAATAGCTCGTCTAAATCTTCCCAACCCGAAATTATTTCTTCATCTGCAGTTGCAATTAACGATTGGCGTGTATTCAAATCGGTGTTATATTTTGTTGGAAAAATCTTAACTGCATTGGCAATCAATTCGGCAGTTTTTGGAGCTTTAATTTCTTGGTACGAAGTTATTATTTCTTCCACAAAATTACCCGCTTCCAATGAAAAGAACAGTTGAAAACCGCCTTCTCCCATAGCGCCTTCAAATATATCAACATATACAAATACTTGTTCTTCGTCGGTTAATTCAGAAAAATCATTTGTAGCTTCTTTCTTTTCCCAAATTAAGGTTCCAATTGCTTCAATGATGGCAACTTCGTCTTCTAGCTTTAGTATGTTGTTAATTTTATTCATTCGATTTTATTTTAAATTATTTTTCTATTCTCTCTAAACTTTTCGGTTCTAAATTCACTCTTCCATGAAACGCTGTAAAGTGTGACAAACTAATCAAGCCAAAACTCCCAACTTCCATCCCCCAACTTATAACTTATCTTGTAATGCTTTTATTTCGTCTCGTAATTTTGCTGCTTGCATGAAGTCTAAATCTTTAGCAGCTTTTTCCATTTGTTTTCGAAATTCTCGAATTTTCTTTTCAATTTCGGGTTTTGATAAATATAAACTTTCAGGTTCTGCAGCTTTTAAGGCTTCTCTTTCAAAATAACCTGTTGATACCGAATTACCGCTTAATGCGCTACTCAAACTTTTATTCAATGCTTTTGGTTCCAGGTTGTTCTCAGTATTATATCGGGTTTGCTTTTCTCGTCTGTAAGTGGTTTCGTCCATCGTTTTTTGCATCGAAGCCGTAATTTTATCGGCATACATTATGGCTTTTCCATTGACATTTCGAGCAGCTCTACCAACGGTTTGGGTTAGCGAACGATGACTTCTTAAAAAACCTTCTTTATCGGCATCTAAAATAGCAACCAAAGAAACTTCGGGTAAATCCAATCCTTCACGTAATAAGTTGACTCCAATTAGTACATCAAAAATACCTTTGCGCAAATCTTGCATGATTTCTACTCGTTCTAATGTATCTACATCGGAATGAATGTAACGACAACGAATCGAAACTTTTGTTAAGTATTTGGCCAATTCTTCGGCCATACGTTTGGTTAATGTTGTAACCAAAACACGTTCGTCTGCTTCACAACGCAACTGAATTTCTTCGATTAAATCGTCAATTTGATTGGCACTTGGTCGCACTTCAATAATTGGGTCAAGCAAACCTGTTGGTCGAATGACTTGTTCTACATAAACTCCTTCTGTTTTTTGTAATTCATAATCGGCGGGTGTTGCAGAAACATAAATTACTTGGTTTTGAAGCGCTTCAAATTCTTCAAACTTTAATGGGCGATTGTCCATTGCAGCAGGTAATCTAAAACCATATTCGACTAGATTTTCTTTTCGGCTTCTATCGCCACCATACATGGCATGCACTTGCGAAAGGGTTACGTGACTTTCATCAACTACCATTAAAAAATCATCTGGAAAATAATCTAACAAACAGAAAGGTCTTGTTCCAGGTTCTCTTCCGTCTAAATAACGCGAATAATTTTCAATTCCTGAGCAATAACCTAATTCTCGAATCATTTCCAAATCAAAATTGGTTCGTTCTTCGAGTCGTTTCGCTTCTAAATGTTTGCCAATTTCTTTAAAATAATCGACTTGTTTTACTAAATCTTGTTGAATTTCCCAAATGGCATTTTGTAAGACATCGGGCGAAGTCACAAACATATTTGCAGGATAAACCGTTAGTTTTTCATAACGTTCTAGCACCTGAGCTGTTAGCGCATCAAATGCCTCAATTTCTTCAATTTCATCACCAAAAAAATGAATACGAAACGGTTCGTCGCCATAACTTGGAAAGATTTCTAAAATATCTCCTTTAATGCGGAAATTTCCAGGATTAAATTCAGCTTCGGTTCTAGAATACAAACTTTGTACTAAGTTGTGAAGTACTTTTGTGCGCGAAATAATTTCACCTTTTGCTAAATTGATGACGTTTTTTTGAAACTCAACTGGATTCCCAATTCCGTACAAACAAGAAACAGAAGAGATTACAATAATGTCTCTTCGGCCCGAAAGTAGGGCAGAAGTAGTGCTTAATCGCAATTTTTCTAATTCTTCATTGATCGATAAATCTTTTTCTATGTACGTTCCGGTAACAGGAATAAAGGCTTCTGGTTGATAATAATCATAGTAAGAAACAAAATATTGTACCGAATTATTTGGAAAAAATTGCTTAAATTCAGAGTATAATTGAGCGGCAAGAGTTTTATTATGTGCTAAAACTAGTGTAGGTTTTTGTACTTCTTGCACCACATTTGCAACGGTAAATGTTTTTCCAGAACCAGTAACACCAAGAAGTGTTTGATACTTTTCGCCAGCCCTTATCCCTTTTGATAATTTTTCAACGGCTTGAGGTTGGTCACCTGTAGGTTTATAATCTGAAACGACTTGGAATTTCATTTATTTGATCTGGAAATGGTTAAAAGTATGACAGTGCAAAGTTAGTTTTTTATTCGTTAGAAAAACTCCATTCATTTTGTTGCTTTTCACTCAAGAACGTCCAGGCCACAAATCGGCTGCGTTTTTGCCCTTGAGACATTTCAAAAGTTTTAATTGCAACGGCGCCTACTTTATTTAAGGTTCGGTAGATGGTTTTTAAGTTGTCTTTTTTTGATACTAAAGTGGTAAACCAAAAACATTGTAAAGGATATTTGACGCTTTCGTAAATCATTTGGGTTATGAATCCGATTTCACCTCCATTATACCATAATTCAGAGTTTTGTCCGCCAAAGTTTAATTGTTTTTCTGAAGATTTTAATTGGCTGACTTTTCTAGAATTCGCTTTTGCTGCTGAAGTTGATGATGAATGAAATGGTGGATTGCAAATGGTAAACGAAAAACGGTCTTCGGGCAATATAATATTTTTGAAAATATAGCGCGGTTCGGTTTGTAATTGAAGGCTTATTACTTCGCTTAATTTCGGATTTTGGGCTATTATTTTTTTACAATTTTGTATCGCAATTTCATCGATGTCAACACCTACAAAACTCCAATCATAACTACAGTTTCCTAAAATGGGGTAAATACAATTAGCACCAATTCCAATGTCTAGACCTACAATTTGTTCGCCTATTGGAATAGTTCCCTTGTTTGATTCGGCTAATAAATCGGCTAAATAATGAATGTAATCGGCTCTCCCAGGAATGGGCGGACATAAATATTGTGAAGGAATATCCCAATTATCAATGGCATATTCTGCAACCAATAAAGCTTTATTTAGTGTTTTTACTGCTTCAGAGTGACTGAAATCTATCGTTTTTTCTAATCGATTTGCATCAGTGACAACATATTGTTCTAATTCGGGTAATACTTCAATTAGTTTATCAAAATCATATCTAAAACGATGTGGATTTCTTGGATGAAGATTACTTTTTTCAGTGGGTTCAGTTTTGCTTTTCATCGGATCATTGCTCTACTCAAAAGTAGCAAATTTTCAGCAGATATACAAATGCGGTTTTTTTAATCCCAGCATTCCATCAACAATAAATCACCAGATTGGTGTTCAATGGTAACAATTCCGTCATTAACCACATGATTGCTGCTTCCAGTGCGATATCCTATTTGTAATTCTTCGTTATTGAGTGAATAAAAAAGGTTTTTTGTAGTAATGCCACTTACTTTTCCTACCGGAATGAGCGATATTATGGTATTTGCAGTGTACCATTTATCAAATTTTGTAGGTAATAAAAATACTTTAGAATGATCATCGATGACCACAATTTTGAGTTGGTTGCGGTATTGAACGATGTTGGTGATATTGGTTAACGTATGATCGGCTCTTTTACCTGTTGCCCATATGACATTTACAGCTTTATGTCCTTTTTCAATAAGATAGTCAAATGCTTTTTCTAAATCGGTTTTATCTTGATTAACGACATGAATTATTTCCAAAGGATATTGATGTTCTATATAAACTTCCGGGTTGAAATTTCGATCAAAATCACCCAGCAACACATCAACTTTAATACCCAAATCGAGAACTCTTTCTATTGCTGAATCTAAAACAATCACTAAAGGAGACCATTCTAATAATTGCCCCATCAATTCACTGTTGCAGGAAGCACCATTCGCAATGATTAATGCCGGTTCTTGATCGTCTCGAACAATGTGATGTGATGACATTTTTTAGAGAGTTTTAATTTATTGAACGATATAACTTTTTTTATCTGTTTCGGAAACACTAAAATAGCCTAATGCAAAGTTATTAAAATTCGTTTGATTGATGATATTTCCTCTCACTGTTGCTGGCGGTGTTTGAAACGGACTGCCACCATTTGTTCCGGCGATGCCTAATAATACATTCATGTAATTGTAATATCGTTCTGAAATTCCTTGTAACGTAAAATGTATTTGATCATTAGTTTTTAAATCTTCATTGGAATACAAACCAAACATTTGATTACCTTGAAAAAAATCATCGTCAATTACATCATATTCTGGGAGCAATCTTAATGAGGTATTAAATTGAGTTAAGTAAAAATTATTAACGATTGCAGTGTCCTGAAAAAAGAATTTCACTTCAATTTCGCTACCCGTAAATCCACCTTCATTATCTTGTTCAATAGAATCGATTGTAGGAACGGCAATTAGCTTTTCTGAAGCGGTATACGTTTGTCCATTATAAATAACTGTTAATATGTAGTTACGATTAATTACTGGGATAAAATTGGTGCAAATATAATTTCCTGTTCCGGGAGTTTCAATAAAATCAAATTGATTTGCATTTTCATCTCTAACAAATACGACAGCACCAGACGCCACAGGAATAGTAGTAGCATAAAAATCGGTGGTTGTGGTTAATTTAATGGTTTGCGCATTTCCGGTGGTGCCTTTTTCCCACTTGAGTGAAGCATCTATGACTAATTTTGCTGGAGCAGTATCTAGTTCAATATTTACCACGTCTTCACAAGAAGTTAAAAATAAGGTAAATGCAATAATTATTATTTTATAAGTAGTTTTCATAAGTTTAAAATTTAAAGTTATAAGTAACACTTGGTACAATTCCAAAAATAGACAGTCGAACCGCTTCATTATTACCAGAATCTTGATTTTGTCTAAAACTAATTGAGGCAGTATTTTTACGGCTGTATAGATTATAAATTCCGAAAACCCATTCACCTTGCCAGTTACGATTTTTGTTTTTTGAAGGAATTAGTGTTGCAGAAATATCTAAACGATGATACGTAGGAAGTCTATCTTCATTTCGTAAGCCATAAGTAGGAATTGAAATCCCTTGATATTGATATTGACCGTTTGGATAGGTTACAGGTTGTCCTGATTGTAGTGTAAAAATACTGCTAAAACTCCATTTTTCATTTAATTTATACATTCCAGTGATGGATAAATTGTGAAGTTTATCCCAACCCGTTTTGTACCAAGCACCATTGTTAATTCCTGTTTCAATGCTATTTCTTCCAGGGGTTTGCTGTTCAGAACGTGATAAGGTATAAGAAGCCCAACCATTTAATCGGCCTTCATTTTTACGAAATAAAACTTCTAGACCATACGCTCTTGCGTTACCATTTAAAACCACTTGTTCTATAGCGTTATTTGCTATCAAATCAGCTCCATCAATGTAATCTAATCTGTTTTTTATTTTTTTATAAAATGATTCGACTTCCAAAGTATATTTTCCGTCGTTTAATTCTGAAAAATATCCAATGGCAATTTGATCTAAAATTTGAGGTTTTAAGAACTGGTCACTTGGTGTCCAAACATCCAAAGGAGCAGGGGATTGCGTGTTTGAAATTAAATGCAAATACTGCGTCATTCTGTTATAACTCATTTTTATCGATTGCGCATCATTTAAAAGGTAAGCTATTGAAAACCTGGGTTCAAGATTATTAAATTTTGCAATAGTTTCATTACGTCCATAATCTACTGTTCCATTAGGTGTGGCTTTTTCATAAATTTGTTGTTCCGAATTAAAAACTACCGCTTGATTATTGGCATAGGTATTCAGTTTTTGATTTCCTAATCGATAAAATAAGCTGTAACGCAATCCGTAATTAATTGATATCTTATCTGAAAGTTGTTGTTCAACATCTACATATAATGCAGGTTCAAAAGCATATTTTTTATCTAATTGTTTAGGATTTATTCCTGAAGCGCTATTAATTGGTTCGATTTTTCCTGGGTTAAAATCATAATAAATTGCATTGACACCATAAAAGAGTTTTGTTTTATCGTTTAGGTAATGCTTAAAGTCATATTTAAAATTATAATTTTTGATGCCACTATCCCAATTGAATCCAACGAAATCAATTGTCAATCCGTAGTAATAATCACTGTAAATCATTGAAAAGTTTGAAAATAATTTATCATTAAACAAATGATTCCAGCGTAAATTGAATACGGTGTTTCCGTAAGTATTAACAAAGCTATTGTTGAGACTAAAAACATCGCGACCGAAATAACCAGAAAGGTATAAATTATTATTTTCGTTCAGCTTGTAACTTAATTTTGTGGTTAAGTCATAAAAATAGGCGGAATTTTTATTATCGGTTAATTTTAAGAACAAATGGGCATACGAACTTCTGCCTGCAACTAAAAAGGAGCCTTTTTCTTTTACTAAAGGGCCTTCAGCCATAATTCTACTCGAAATAAGCCCGATTCCTCCCGATAAATGAAATGCTTTGCTATTTCCTTCTTTTTGATAAATATCTAAGACCGATGCTACTCTTCCTCCAAATCTTGAAGGAATACCGCCTTTATACAATTTTAAATCCTTTATTGCATCGGCATTGAAAACGGAGAAAAAACCGAATAAATGAGACGAATTATAAACGGTTGCTTCGTCTAAAAGGATTAAGTTTTGATCAGCAGCACCTCCGCGCACATTGAATCCCGACTGACCTTCGCCAGCATTTGTAACTCCGGGTAACGTGGTAATTGATTTTAAAATATCGATTTCTCCTAAAATAGCGGGCATTTTTTTAATAGTACTTATGGCTATTTTATTCACGCTCATTTCAGGCTTGCTAATAATCGTTCGATACGGATTTTTATTTACAATTACAGCATCTAATTCTTTTGCATCTGCTTTGATATCAAAGGTTAATTTTCTGTTTTCTTGAATTGAAATTTCTACTATTTTAGTCTCATATCCAATGGTGTTGATTACAACTGAATAGGTTCCTTTGGGAATAGTAAGCGAATAAAATCCATATTCATTTGTAATGGTGCTTATTTTTAGCACGGGTATTTCTATAACAACACCTATTAGAGATTCATTGTTATTACTATCAATTACAGTTCCACTCAAGGTTACTTTATCTTGCGAATATCCCAAAAAGGAATGGAAGATTAAATAGAAAAAAAGGATTTGTTTTTTCATAATTTAGGCATGAATTTTGAACTACAAATTTGGGAATTAAAGTTGGCAAATGTTTTAAAACTTATGTTAATTTATGACTAAAAATCAATTTATAGTTTAATTTTACAATTTAAAGGAGTTATTTTTTATGCGTTTTACAATTTTAATAGCATTTTTGTTTTTTTCTGGCTGTATTTGGGCACAGAAAGACACACCATTTAAGTCGCCAAAAATTAAATTAAATTGGGATGTTCCAGTTAAGTCGGAAACCAAATCAAAAGCTATTACAATGCCTTTTAAAAGTGTGTTAGATAAAGATGATTCTTATTTAAAGCGGTATTCCATTTTAAAGAAGGATAATGGTCAGGAAAGTGTTTTGGTGGAAAAAACAAAATTTAAAAATCCGGGTGAAGATTTAAAAAATAAATTAAATAATAGAGATAAAGCCATTCAACCCGAATACAGAAGTAATCAATTTTTAGGAGAATTTAAAAGTAAAACAAAGTATGTAAAAATCGTTTGCCGTGATCATGAATATCCAGATGGAGATCGCGTCAAATTATTATTAAACGATAAAACGGTAATTACAGAAATTTTATTAGAAGCTACAGTTAAAGAATATTACATCGACATAACCAATGGATTTAATAAATTAGATTTTGAAGCATTGAATCAAGGCACATCTGGACCCAATACAGCAGCTTTTAGTGTCTATGATGATTCAGGAAATTTAATTACTTCAAATGAATGGAATTTAACAACCGGAATTAAAGCTACTATTGTTGTGGTTCGGGAAGAAGATAAAAAATAAGCATAAAAAAAGCGTTTCAATTGAAACGCTTTTTTTTATATAAAAATTTAGATTTTAGCCTAATTTCTGATCTAAATTTACTTTTAACGTTTGAAGAAAATCCTCAGTAGTTAAATAATCAGCATCGGTTAAACCTTCTGGTTTTACCAACATTGCTAAATCTTTAGTCATTTTTCCACTTTCAACCGTTTCAATACATACCTCTTCTAATGTATGACAGAAGGTAATCAACTCTTGATTTCCGTCAAGTTTTCCTCTGTGTTCTAATCCTCTTGTCCATGCAAAAATTGAAGCAATTGGATTGGTTGATGTTTTCTTTCCTTGTTGGTGTTGACGGTAATGACGTGTTACAGTTCCGTGAGCTGCTTCTGCTTCAACTGTTTTTCCATCAGGAGTAACTAAAACAGAAGTCATTAAACCTAATGAACCAAATCCTTGTGCTACGGTATCCGATTGAACGTCTCCGTCATAATTTTTACAAGCCCAAACAAATCCACCGTTCCATTTCATACATGAAGCAACCATATCGTCGATAAGTCTGTGTTCATAAATTATTCCATTCGCATCAAAATCAGCTTTATAATGTTGTTGGAATACTTCTTCAAAAATATCTTTAAATCTACCGTCATACGCTTTTAAAATAGTATTTTTAGTAGAAAGATATAAAGGCCATTTTTTTGTTAATGCCATTTGGAAAGAAGAATGCGCAAATCCGTAAATACTTTCGTCTGTATTATACATCGACATGGCTACACCATCACCTTTAAAGTCGTACACATTCCAAGTTGTAGTTTCACCAGCTTCATTGGTAAACGACATAGTTAAAGTTCCTTTTCCTTTGATAACTTTATCGGTAGCTTTGTATTGATCTCCAAAAGCATGACGTCCGATAACGATTGGTTTTGTCCAACCTTGAACATAACGTGGTACATTACTCATAATGATTGGTTCACGAAAAACGGTGCCACCTACAATGTTACGAATCGTTCCGTTTGGTGATTTCCACATTTCAGAAAGATTGAATTCTTTCACACGTTCTTCATCAGGAGTAATTGTGGCACATTTGATACCAACATTGTATTTTTTAATTGCTTCCGCAGAATCTATCGTAATTTGGTCTTTAGTGGCTTCTCTACTTTCGATCCCTAAATCATAGTATTTAATATCTAAATCTAAATAAGGAAGAATTAATTGCTTCTTAATAAAACTCCAAATGATTCGAGTCATTTCATCGCCATCCAATTCAACTACTGGATTAGCTACTTTAATCTTTGCCATATTGTTAGGTTTAATTTCGGGTGTTCCATTTAATTTGGCTTCGCCTAGGGTATTATTTTGTTTGTTATTTTGCGGTCACAAATATAATAAAATACGCTCAATTGATAGCAAAACTAAACCGAAATCGTTTGAATTATTAATTTAATATTTTTTGACCTTAAAATTGTTAAAAAGATATTTTTATAGGCAATTTTATTAGAACTTCAAATTAATGGCAGGCAATAATTTACTGCTGACTTCACCAAATCCAATTCTAATTTCATTATTTTGACAATATCCACGTATTATAACAGTGTCGTTGTCATTAATGAATTTACGTTCACTACCATCATTCATTTTAATTGGGTTTTGTCCGCCCCAAGTTAGTTCTAGCATAGAGCCAAATGAATCTTCGGTAGGACCAGAAATCGTTCCACTTCCCATCATGTCCCCCGAATTAATTCTACAACCATTAATAGTATGGTGAGCCAATTGCTGACTCATCGTCCAATACATATATTTAAAATTTGTATTAGAAACAACAGTTTCAACTGCATTTTCGGGTTTAATGGCTACTTGCAAGTTAATATCGTAAGCATGGTTTCCTGTTTGTTGTAAATAAGGTAATGGTTTCGGATTTTGTTCTGGTGAGGCACAACGAAAAGGTTCCAAAGCATCTAAAGTAACAATCCAAGGTGAAATGGAAGAAGCAAAATTTTTGGCTAAAAACGGACCAAGTGGAACATATTCCCATTTTTGAATATCTCTTGCTGACCAATCGTTAAACAAAACCATTCCGAAAATACATTCTTCAGTATCTTTAACTGAAACAGGTTCTCCCATAATGTTTGCATCAGTAGTAATAAATGCAGTTTCTAATTCAAAATCTACTAGTTTTGAAGGTCCAAAAACAGGTTGTGTTTCACCGTTAGGTAAGGTTTGTCCATAAGGTCTATGAACTGAAATCCCACTTGGAACAATTGTTGAACTTCTTCCATGATAGGCTACCGGGATGTGTAACCAGTTTGGCAATAAAGCGTTCTCGGGATCTCGGAACATTCTTCCAGTATTTGTTGCATGCTCTTTACTTGAGAAAAAATCAGTGTAATCACCAATTTGAACAGGTAATAACATTTCTACTTCATCCATTTTGAAAATAACAATACTTTTATGAGAATCATTATCTCTAAGTTTAGGATTTGAGTCTAAAAAAATATCAGATAATCTGTTTCTAACTAAACGCCAAGTTTTTCTTCCGTCTGAAATAAAATCGTTAAGTGTATCTTGCATAAACATATCGTCTGTAAGTTCAATGCCTTCAAAATACCCTAATTGTTGTAACGCCCCCATGTCGATGGCATAATCGCCTATTCTTGTTCCAATAGTAATTACATCTTCTTTCGTAATGAAAACTCCGAACGGGATATTTTGAATTGGAAAATCACTATCTTTTTCTACATTTAACCAAGATTTTTTACTTGGATCGTTTGCATAATTTGGCATATTTTTATTGTTAGTTTGTTGTTGAAAAATTATGAACCAAATATAAAATTATCTGACAATTTAACAAACCTTTTTTGTAAATTTGACCTAATTTTAACGTAATATTTTTTTCAATGCAACGCGACGAACAAATTTTTGACCTTATTCTTGACGAACAAGACAGACAAATTCATGGAATTGAATTAATTGCATCAGAAAACTTTGTAAGTGACCAAGTAATGGAAGCTGCGGGTTCATGTTTAACAAATAAATATGCTGAAGGCTATCCGGGTAAACGCTACTATGGTGGTTGTGAAGTAGTTGATGTTGTGGAGCAAATAGCAATAGATAGAGCAAAAGCTTTATTTGGTGCTGAATTTGTAAACGTGCAACCACATTCTGGTTCTCAAGCAAATACAGCTGTTTTTGCAGCTTGTTTGAAACCTGGTGATACTATTTTAGGTTTTGATTTGTCGCATGGGGGTCATTTGACTCATGGTTCTCCAGTGAATTTTTCAGGAAAATTATACAATCCAGTTTTTTATGGTGTAGAGGAAGAAACTGGGGTTTTGAATTATGATAAAATTCAAGAAATTGCTTTAGCCAATAAACCAAAAATGCTCATTGCTGGTGCATCCGCTTATTCTCGGGATATGGATTTTAAACGTTTCCGTGAAATTGCTGATAGTGTTGGTGCATTGTTGTTGGGCGATATCTCTCATCCTGCAGGACTAATAGCCAAAGGATTATTAAACGATCCTATTCCTTATTGTCATATCGTAACAACTACTACTCATAAAACTCTGAGAGGACCTAGAGGCGGAATGATCATGATGGGTAAAGATTTTGAAAACCCTTGGGGACTAACCACTCCAAAAGGTGAAATAAGAATGATGTCTCATATTTTAGACATGTCTGTTTTTCCTGGTAATCAAGGCGGTCCTTTAATGCATATTATCGCTGCTAAAGCAGTAGCATTTGGTGAATGTTTAACGGATGAGTTTTTCCGTTATGCAATGCAGGTTAAAAGTAATGCACAAGCTATGGCACAAGCGTTCAATAAAAGAGGTTATAAATTAATTTCTGGAGGAACGGATAATCACATGATGTTGATTGATTTGCGTAATAAAAATATTTCTGGAAAAGATGCCGAAAATGCTTTAGTGAAAGCAGAAATTACAGTAAATAAAAACATGGTGCCTTTTGATGATAAGTCACCTTTTGTCACTTCAGGAATTCGTGTTGGAACTCCAGCAATTACCACTCGTGGTTTAGTAGAAGAAGATATGGAAACCGTTGTTGCGTTAATCGATAAGGTTTTGATGAACTATACTGATGAAGCAGTTTTAGAACAAGTGGCGGAAGAAGTAAATGAATTAATGAGCGAACGCGCAATGTTTGTGTTTTAATTCACTATTATATTTATAAAAAAATCCCGCAATTGCGGGATTTTTTATACTTGAGAAAGTGGATACTAGTTTTTGTATCTTCTTTCTTTGATTTTTGCTTTTTTACCAGTAAGTTCTTTAAAGTAGTAGATACGAGCTCTACGAACTTTACCTCTTTGGTTTACTTCAACTTTCTGTAATGCAGGTAAATTTACTGGAAAAATACGCTCCACTCCAATAGCTCCAGACATTTTACGAATAGTAAAAGTTTCGGTAGCTCCAGTTCCTCTTCTTTGGATTACAACTCCTTTGAAAAACTGAGTTCTAGTTTTTTCTCCCTCTTTAATTTCATAGTACACAGTGATTGTATCACCAGCACCAAATTCCGGGAAATCTTTTCTTGTAACAAATTCGTTATTAACGAAATCAACTAAATTTGACATAGTCTTTAAAATAATAATTCGATTCAAAGCAACATTCACGTCTATCGCCAGAGGTTGATTCAAAGTGGGTGCAAAAGTATTAAAAAAAATCGAATAAACAAATTTCAAATTCGAAAATATTTGGAAAGAGATTTTCGGACAATGGATTTTCGGAAAATCAGAACATCAGAAAATCTAAATTCATTAATCATTTTCCAATAAATCGGGTCTTCTATTTTTTGTGTGTTCGTAAGCCATGTCTTCTCTCCATTTTTCAATTTTTGAAAAATGCCCACTTAATAATATTTCAGGTACTTTCAATCCATTATAATCGGCAGGACGGGTATAAATTGGAGGTGATAGCAAATTATCTTGAAAGCTATCGGTCAAAGCTGAAGTTTCATCACTCAAAACACCAGGAATTAGTCTAATAATAGCATCGCAAAAAACAATAGCGCCAATTTCTCCACCACTAAGCACATAATCGCCAATCGAAATTTCTCTTGTAATATGCATATCGCGAACCCTTTGATCTACACCTTTGTAATGACCACATAAAATCATTATATTTTCATACATAGAAATTGAGTTGGCCATTTTTTGGTTCAACGTTTCCCCATCGGGGGTCATATAAATGATTTCGTCGTAAGTTCTTTCGGTTTTAAGTTTCAAAATGCAAGCATCTATTGGTTGTATTGTCATTACCATACCGGCACCACCACCAAATTGGTAATCATCAACACTCTTTTGTTTATTGGTAGTGTAGTCTCTTAAATTGTGAAAATGAACTTCTACCAATCCTTTTTCAATGGCACGTTTCATAATCGAAGCTTCAAACGGACTTCGCATCAATTCAGGTAAAATGGTAATAATATCTATTCGCATGGTGCAAAGATAATTGTTTATTTTTTAGTGGCCGATAAAGAATATACCATCGGAATCTTATTTTCTAAATGTTTGATTCTGAATTTATTTGGTTCAAATTCTTCTGTTTCATTAAAACAATTGTAAGGCGAATAATCAAATTCATTGAATGAATTCAGTTCCAAACCATTTGTTATCAATGCATTTAATAGTTCCGATGAAGGATGATTCCATGTAATGGTTTGATTTGCAATTTCTGCCTCTCGATCGGCATAAGTTCCAGATTCATCTTCTATAATGGCTTCGGTATTAAAATAATTGTAAAAAACTTCTTTAAAATCGTTATCAAACATCCAAACTACTGGATGAAAATCGGCCATAACAAATTTGCCTCCTGATTTTAAAAGCTGTGAAATTACTTTTGCCCATTTGTCAAGATCAGGAAACCAACCAATTGTTCCATAACTGGTAAATACTATATCAAATTGTTCATTCAGATGATTGGGTGCGTCATAAATATCGCAGCAAACAAAAGAGGCATCTAAATTTAATTTTTCATTGATTTCTCTAGCTCTTTCAATGGCTCTTTCTGAAAAATCTATTCCTGTAGCAATTGCGCCCATTCTGGAAAAAGTCATAGTATCTTGTCCAAAATGACATTGCAAGTGCAACACTTTTTTGCCTTTTACGTTACCAAGTAATTCTAATTCTATAGCATTTAAAGTTGATTTTCCTTGTAGAAATCCCTTCATGTCATAAAATTCAGAATCAATATGAACATCAACTTTATCATTCCAAGTCGATTTATTTATATTGATGTAGTCTTTCGTTTTCATGGTATTTATTTTTGTATATCAAATCTACTATTTATTTTGTAATTTTGCACTTTCAAATTAAAATTCAAAACAATGGAAAACGGAATATACGGTAAATTTAATACCGCAAAAGGGGCTATTTTAGTAAAATTAACACACGATTTAACGCCTGGAACAGTAGGTAACTTCGTAGGATTAGCAGAAGGTCAATTAGAAAATTCAGCTCGCCCAATGGGTAAACCTTATTATGATGGATTAAAATTTCACCGCGTTATTCCTGATTTTATGATACAAGGTGGTTGTCCACAAGGGCAAGGTACTGGTGGTCCTGGTTATAATTTTGATGATGAGTTTCATCCCAGTTTAAAACATGATAAAGCTGGAGTTTTATCTATGGCAAACGCAGGTCCTGGTACAAATGGTTCTCAGTTCTTTATTACGCATATTCCAACCAATTGGTTAGACGGAAAACATACTGTTTTTGGACATGTAATTGAAGGTCAAGATGTGGTTGATGCTGTTGCAGGTGATGATGCGTTAGAAAGTATTGAAATTATTAGAGTAGGTGACGAAGCTAAAAATTGGAATGCTATTGAAGCGTTTAGAACATTTGAAGGTTCTCGTGCCAAAAGAATTGCCGAACAAAAAAAAATGGCAGAGGAAGCTTTAGAAAAATTAGCCGCTGGTTTTCAAAAAACTGAAAGTGGTTTACGCTACCAAATTATTCAAAAAGGAAATGGTACACAAGCCGAAAAAGGTAAAAAAGTATCGGTTCATTATCAAGGAGCTCTAGAGAACGGACAAGTATTTGATTCCTCTTATAAAAGAAAACAACCTATTGAATTTCAATTAGGCGTTGGTCAAGTAATTGAAGGATGGGATGAAGGTGTTGCCTTATTAAAGGTAGGTGACAAAGCACGTTTTGTAATACCTTCTTATTTAGGATATGGCGCTAGTGGCGCAGGAGGAGTTATTCCTCCAGATGCAACATTAGTTTTTGATGTTGAATTGATGGATGTAAAATAAATATTGATATAAATGCAGAAACAATCCTGAGACTTTGTCTTGGGATTTTTTTATATTTACCTCAAATAAAAAATCAAATTATGAAAATATCATTTTTAGTTGTATTCACATTTATGTTTAGTTTGCTTTCTTGTACTTCACAAAAACAGGTAACAGCTCCAGTACAAACTGTAGAAGTTGTAAGCATAATTGTGGAAGAATCTGGAGAGAAAATGTTTCAAAAACGTTGTGCAGAGTGTCATGATTTATCTGCGCCCAATGCATATACTTCACAACAATGGGAACCAATCGTTTTTGAAATGCAAAAAAAAGGAGGAATTTCTAACGATGATACGTATTTGATTTTAGACTATTTGAAAAAAAATGCGAAACCATAAAAAATGCGAATAGTTCCCTTTTTCTTTCTATTTTTTTCATTGAACTTACTTGGGCAAGTAGCACATTGTGGGTTTGATTTTACGTCTTATTTAGTGGTAAAAGTTCATGAAGAAGGGAAATCTGATAATATTGCCGATTTGAAAATTTCCGTGGTTAATGAAAAAGGAGAAGAAATCATTAATGAAAACAATAAATTAAGCTGGAAATTTGGTAATCAGACATTGTTTTTTACCAGAAATCACTTAATTAGCAAATCCAACGAACCTGAAAAATGGTTTTTCCCTTATGCTGGCGATACCTATTTGCTATCCGTAACTAATACTTTTCCTGCAGAAGAGTTTTACATCAAAATTCAAGATACAAAAGGAAAATTTAAAGAACAATTAGTCCAATTGCAAGCGTTCAATATGTATATTTTATGTTCAAGTGAAAACGAACGTCAAGCACGTACTTTTGGTCCTCGAACAAATAATCCCATTGAAGTGGTATTACTCAAAAATAATAAATAGAATTTTCAGAATTGCAATAAATTTTTTTTTGGAATTGCATTTTCTTACTTTTACATCACAATACAACAAATTATGTACAAACTAATCATTCGCCCTTTATTATTTTGTTTTGATCCTGAAGAAGTGCATTATTTTACCTTTTCACTCATTCGTATTTTAAATAAAATTCCGGGTTTTTCTTTTTTGGTTAAAATGCTATACGATTTAAACGATCCTCGATTAGAACGTGAAGTTTTCGGAATTAAATTCAAAAATCCTGTCGGATTAGCCGCTGGTTTTGATAAAGACGCGAAGTTGTATCAAGAGTTATCGAATTTCGGTTTCGGATTTATTGAAATAGGAACATTAACGCCTGTTGGACAAGAAGGAAATCCGAAAAAACGTTTGTTTCGCTTAAAAGAAGACAATGCGATTATTAACAGAATGGGTTTCAATAACGGTGGTGTTAAAGAAGCAATTGAGCGTTTGAAAAATAATAAAGATGTTTTAATCGGTGGAAACATCGGAAAAAATAAAGTTACGCCAAACGAAGAAGCGGTAAAAGATTACGAAATTTGTTTTGAAGCGTTATTTCCGTTTGTCGATTATTTTGTAGTTAATGTGAGTTCGCCAAACACTCCAAATCTTCGTGAACTGCAAGATAAAAAGCCTTTGACGGAATTATTACAAACACTTCAAGATAAGAACAATACAAAATCAAAACAAAAGCCAATTTTACTAAAAATAGCTCCCGATTTAACTGACGAACAGCTTTTAGACATCATTGATATTGTTAACGAAACTAAAATTGCGGGTGTAATCGCTACTAATACTACTATTTCTCGCGAAGGCTTACAATCGGAAAATAAATCAGAAATGGGCGGTTTATCTGGAAAACCATTAACGAAACGTTCTACCGAAGTCATTCGTTTTCTTTCAGAAAAAAGCAATCAATCGTTCCCAATCATTGGAGTTGGAGGTATTCATTCGGCAGAAGATGCTATTGAAAAACTTAATGCTGGCGCAAGTTTGGTTCAGTTATATACTGGTTTTATTTATGAAGGTCCTGCTTTAGTAAAAGCGATCAACAAAAAGATTTTAGAGCAGATTTAAATTTGCTATCTTTGAAGTTATGAATCCAATCAAAATTATCGAATGTCCGCGCGATGCCATGCAAGGCATTAAATCGTTTATTCCAACGGAACGAAAGGTAAAATACTTGCAAGCCATTTTGCGTGTTGGTTTTGATACTATTGATTTTGGAAGTTTTGTTTCGCCTAAAGCGATTCCGCAAATGCAAGACACAGCTGAAGTTTTAGCCCAATTAGATTTATCGGCAACGAGCAGTAAATTATTAGCCATAATTGCCAATACGCAAGGAGCTCAAAACGCTTCAATTCACACAGCAATTCAATATTTAGGTTTCCCTTTTTCGATTTCAGAGAACTTTCAAATGCGAAATACGCACAAAACAATTGCCGAAAGTTTAGTCACTCTTCAAGAAATTTTAGAAATCGCGGATAAATCCAATAAAGAAGTCGTTACTTATATTTCAATGGGCTTCGGAAATCCTTATGGCGATCCATGGAATGTTGAAATTGTGGGTGAATGGACAGAAAAATTAGCGAATATGGGAGTGAAAATCCTATCGCTTTCTGATACCGTTGGAAGTTCGACTCCAGAAGTAATTGATTACTTATTTTCAAATCTAATTCCGAAATATCCAACTATTGAATTTGGAGCACATCTTCACACTACTTCAGACAAATGGTTTGAAAAAATTGATGCAGCTTACAACGCTGGTTGTCGTCGTTATGATGGCGCGATTCAAGGTTTTGGAGGTTGTCCTATGGCAAAAGATGATTTAACAGGCAATATGCCAACGGAAAAATTGTTGTCCTATTTCACTACTAAAAAAGAAAATACCAACACCAGTCCAATGAGTTTTGAAAGTGCTTATAATGAAGCAACTAAACTATTTGAAGAGTTTCATTAATAGAAGCTAATTCCAGCTATACATTTCAAGATTTCACAAATATTTCTTTTTTTGTAAGCACTAAAAAGAGCTTCTTAAGGCGCTTTTTTAGCACAACAAAAAATATAAATCTTTCAGTGAAATGCTTTTCATTTCTATCTGGGCTAAAAACTAATCACTAAAACTAATCACTATTCACTTTTTTTCGTATATTTGCATGCAATTTAACATCTACAACAAATTGCACCATGAAAGCACACACTTCTAAAATCGTTGGCGAAGGACTTACATACGACGATGTTTTGCTTATTCCAAATTATTCAGAAGTTTTACCACGTGAAGTAAATATTCAATCGAAGTTTTCGAAAAATATTACCTTGAATGTTCCTATCGTTTCCGCAGCAATGGACACGGTTACCGAAAGTTCAATGGCAATTGCTATGGCACAAGAAGGCGGTATTGGCGTGTTACACAAAAACATGTCGATTGAACAACAAGCTGCAAAAGTAAGGAAAGTAAAACGTGCCGAAAGTGGTATGATTATCGATCCGGTAACGTTGCCTTTATCAGCAACAGTTGGTGATGCAAAAATGGCAATGAAAGAATTTAGCATTGGTGGAATTCCAGTGGTAGATGAAAACGGAATTTTAAAAGGAATTGTGACCAATAGAGATTTACGTTTCGAAAAAATAAATACTCGTTCTATTCTTGAAGTAATGACCTCTGAAAAATTAGTGACGGCCGCTCAAGGGACTACTTTGCAAGAAGCGGAAGGAATTTTGCAAGAAAATAAAATTGAAAAATTACCAGTAGTTGACAACAACAATAAATTAGTAGGTTTAATTACCTTTAGAGATATTACTAAATTAACGCAAAAACCAATTGCAAATAAAGATAGATTTGGTCGTTTACGAGTTGCTGCAGCTTTAGGAGTAACTGATGATGCAGTTGATAGAGCAACAGCTTTAGTAAATGCTGGTGTTGATGCTGTAATTATTGATACCGCTCACGGACATACAAAAGGAGTAGTAGATGTTTTAAAAGCAGTAAAAGCAAAATTTCCAAATTTAGATGTAGTAGTGGGTAACATTGCTACAGCTGAAGCAGCTTTATATTTAGCTCAAAATGGAGCTGATGCAGTGAAGGTAGGAATTGGTCCAGGTTCTATTTGTACAACGAGAGTTGTGGCAGGAGTTGGATTTCCACAATTTTCTGCCGTTTTAGAAGTGGCTGCGGCTTTAAAAGGAACAGGTGTCCCCGTAATTGCAGATGGTGGTATTCGTTACACAGGAGATATTCCAAAAGCAATTGCTGCAGGCGCTGATTGTGTAATGTTAGGTTCATTATTAGCAGGAACAAAAGAATCGCCTGGAGAAACCATTATTTTTGAAGGAAGAAAATTCAAATCGTACCGAGGAATGGGTTCAGTTGAAGCGATGCAAGAAGGTTCAAAAGACCGTTATTTCCAGGATGTTGAAGACGATGTTAAAAAATTAGTTCCAGAAGGAATTGTAGGTCGCGTGCCCTATAAAGGAGAATTGAACGAAAGCATGCAACAATTTATTGGTGGTTTAAGAGCCGGAATGGGGTATTGTGGATCAAAAGATATTCAAACGTTACAAGAAACCAGTCGTTTCATTAGAATTACAGCAAGTGGCATTGGCGAAAGTCATCCACACAATGTAACTATTACAAAAGAAGCTCCAAATTATTCGAGATAAAAAAAAGTCGCTTAGCAGCGACTTTTTTTATTTTATTAACCATTAAGTTGTAATATAAATTCTGCAATTTTCTTTGTTTCACTAGATGAAAAAATCGGTTTAAAATAATTTAGATAATTTATTAATTCATTTGTTGTCAAAATTTTGACATATTGAAATTCCTCAATTGGTTTTGTTTTTGTTAAAACAATTAGATTTTTAATTGGTGTTTTTTTGTCACCCCAATGATGCTTTTCTAAACGCAAACGATAATTGCTTTTATCACTATTAAGCAAATGGTATAAAGCATAGTTAGCTCTTTTGATTTGTTCAACAGGTGAACGTAAGCTCATATTTTTTATAGATTTTTCACTCCAATTCTTTGTTTCAATAAGGAATATGCCAGATGGTGCAACTAAAATATGGTCAATTTGAACAGATTTTATGTAGTCATTTTCTTGTTTGTAATAAATTGCTTTAGAAAAAGTTACAGCGAAGTCATTTATTAAATAATAATCATCAGATAAACACTCTAATGTTTTGACTACTTTTTGTTCTCCCAATGCACCGTAAATGTAATTATTCAGACTATCAATTACGGCTTTTTTTCTTTCAAGTTCGGATAAGGGATTTTGAGCACTTTCGCTTACAGCTTCATTAAAGTTTGAAGATATAAATTGTAAGCGATCGCTTTTGAATTGATAATCTTCAAGAATTTTAGCCAATGACATTTCAATATCTTTTTCAAAATCACTTTCCTTATGTTTAATTTTTCTTTTGTAATGCCACTTCTTTAAAAGAATAGTAATTTTTTGATAATAGTTTGTAGAGATTTTATGGTCTAAATTATTCAATTGTTTCTTTAATAAATCAATATTTTGAGTCAATTGGTGAGTAGTTTGCTCTCTTTGTGTTTCGATTTTGGATTTTAAAATCGGCAAAATAATAGTAAGGTTATTTTTTTCATTCTCAATCAGAGTTTCATGGATAGAAATTAATTCTTGGCGAGAAGTCGAAAATGATTTTTGAAATTCAATTACTTCTTTAACGGACTTAAAGTCATAGACGTTATTTTTCTCTAAACTTCTTTTTAAAGTTGTAAGTGATCCTATCGTATTGTAAGTTCTACACATTATATGTTACTATTGTTAGTAGTCAATTCTTCGAAAATCGATGGCTTAGAATTATATTCCATCAATAAACCTCTAAACAAATCTAATAAAAAAATCACATCCTTAGGATGTGATTTTAGTTTTATTTATTAGGTGCTATAAATTAAATCCCTAAATAATTACTTGGTGTAATTTGCATTAATTCGGCTCTAACTTCTTCAGAAACTTTTAAAGTTCCAATGAAATTATGAATGGCTTCTTTATTGATTACAGTGTTTGTTCGGGTTAAGTCTTTCAAAGCTTCATACGGATTTGGATATCCTTCACGACGTAAAATTGTTTGAATCGCTTCTGCAACTACTGCCCAGTTTTTCTCTAAATCTTCCGCAAACTTTTCTTCGTTTAATAACAATTTGTTCAATCCTTTTAAAGTCGCTTCAAATGCGATTAAAGTGTGTCCCATTGGAACACCAATATTACGCAACACCGTACTATCGGTTAAGTCGCGTTGCAATCTTGAAAGTGGTAATTTTGCAGAAAGATGTTCAAAAATAGCATTGGCAATTCCTAAATTTCCTTCCGAATTTTCAAAATCAATTGGATTAACTTTATGTGGCATTGCTGATGAACCAATTTCTCCTGCTTTGATTTTTTGCTTGAAATAATCCATTGAAACATACGTCCAAATGTCTCTGTCTAAATCGATTAAAATCGTATTGATTCTTTTTAAAGCATCAAAAAACGCTGCAAAATGGTCGTAATGTTCAATTTGTGTTGTTGGAAACGAATGGTGTAATCCCAAACTATTTTCTACAAAATCAGTCCCAAATTTTTTCCAATCGGTACTAGGATAGGCTACTTTATGTGCGTTGTAATTTCCAGTAGCACCTCCAAATTTAGCTGCAAAAGGAACATTGAACAACAAACGCATTTGCTCTTCTAAACGCTCTACAAAAACTAAAATTTCTTTTCCTAAACGAGTAGGAGAGGCAGGTTGTCCGTGAGTTCTGGCTAAAAGTGGAATGTCTTTCCATTCCATAGCCAATTCTTTTAATTTTGCAATAACGCTTACTAATCCTGGTAAATATACATTTTCAAATGCTTCTTTGGTAGAAAGCGGAATCGCTGTGTTATTGATGTCCTGAGATGTCAATCCGAAATGGATGAATTCTTTAAAATCATTCAATCCTAATCCATCAAATTTTGACTTGATGAAATATTCCACCGCTTTTACATCGTGATTCGTTGTTTTTTCGGAATTCTTGATCCAAAGTGCATCTTCGGTAGAAAAATTTTGGTAAATTGCTCGTAACGAAGGGTATATTGTTTTGTCAATTTTAGCTAGTTGAGGTAAATCGGCATCGCGAAGCGCAATAAAATACTCAATTTCTACTAATACTCTATATTTTATTAAGGCTTCTTCTGAAAAATAAGGAGCTAATGAAACGGTTTTATTTCTATAACGACCATCAATTGGAGAAATAGCATTTAATTCTGTTAGTTGCATGTTGTTGTGTGTTGTTTAACAAAGTGCAAATATAATAAGAAGTTAGAAGTTAGAAGTTAGAAGTTAGAAGTTTTTTGATTTGTATTCATTAATTCATCTTTCACTATTTTCATTCCTTCAACTGCCGATAGTGGAAGTACTTTTAGCTTATTAGTTAAATTGTAACTTGAAGCAGGTTTTGGATTATTAAACAACAACAATTTTTTTCATTCTGGTATTTTCTTTTTATTTGTAGTAAATTTAAGAAAAAAATGGATGCCAAAAAACAGGAGCTTTTACACTATTTAGAAGGTTTTATAACTGAAAACAGAAAAGAGGGTTTTTTACGAGTGCTACAAAATAGAACTAAACATTTCACGATTGCAATGGAAGATATATTTCAATTGCACAATACCAGTGCAGTGATGCGTAGTTGTGAGGTTTTTGGTATCCAAGAATTGAATGTGATTGAACAGAAATTTGGCAAACGAATTGATACCGAAATTGCAATGGGAGCTCAGAAGTGGGTTGATGTGTTTCGATACAATTCAGTTCAAAGTTGTATGGATGAGATGCGAGCAAAAGGGTATCAAATTATTGCGACTACTCCTCATGACGAATCTTGTTTATTGCATGAATTTGATATTACTAAGCCTGCTGCTTTATTTTTTGGAACGGAACGCGATGGTTTATCTCAAGAAGTACTGGATCAAGCTGATGGATTTTTGAAAATTCCGATGGTGGGTTATACCGAGAGTTTAAACATTTCGGTTTCGGCAGCCATCATTATTCAAGATATTACGACTCGATTGCGACAATCAGCAATTAATTGGCACTTAACCGAAGATGAAATTTTGGAAAAACGATTAGATTGGACTCGAAAAACAATAAAAGATATTGAATTTATTGAAAGAAAATACATAGAAAACCAAGATTAGCTGGGTGCTTATTTATTTTTTTTCAACACTTTATATTCTTCATAACATAAGCTAATTGCATCCATAATTTGAAGATCGTTAGCTGTTTGAATAAAATATTCTGAATAGTTGCAATTTTGTAATATTAAAGGAATATCGTCTTTGTCAATTTCTAAAAGAGCAGCTAAGGTTTCGCGATCAAACTTGGTAGCCAAAAGATTTCTAACTGTATCGTCTTTTTTCATTTCCTTAAGCTTTTTCATTTCCTTTGGACGTTTTCCAAAAGTATTGTATAAAAAATCGGCAGGATTAAAAATAGAACCTAAAACCTTAGAAACTGCGCCAGGAGCTTTGTCACCTGCTTCATATCCGGCATTTAATCCGGAAATACTATAGCGATATCCGTCATCTGCAACAGGAATTAATTGGGTATCTACTTCAACATAACCCGTTAGTTGGTATTGTCTAATAACCACTTCATCCAGCACATATGCTTTTTCGGAAAGATAAATTTTAGTAGGGTTGTTTTTAATCCAGTCGTTTGTGACTTTCACCTTAACTGTTTCAAAACCGATGTAAGAAAAAAGAAGGGTATCATTAAGTTTTGTAGCAATTTCAAAAGTACCACTTCCTGAAGTTGCCGTTCCAGTAACTCTTGTAGCATTAATTACATTTACATTACCAATAGGTAATTTAGTTTCATTGTTAACGACAGTACCTTTAATGTTTACTATGGTATCTTTTTGTGCCCAACTTATATTAGCAACTAAAACAAATAAAAAAACTACAAAATATCTCATTCTTTTTTATATTGATTCAAAAATACGAATCTAAAGAGGATATTTTGTAGTTTTTGGTAATTTTATAAGAAAATTAACGAAAAGCGATTAGCTCTTTCTTGGTCTTCTTGGTCTTGGAGCATCACCAGTACTTTCAGATCGTCTTGGTGCTCTATCAGAAAAACCACCTTCTCTTCTTGGAGCAGTGCTACTTCTTTCACCTCTAAAACCACCTTCTCTTCTTGGCGCTGAACTATTTCTAACGCTACGGAATCCGCCTTCTCTACTACCACTATCTCTTCTTGGAGCAGCACTACTTCTTTCTCGGTTAAAGCCACCTTCGCGTCTTCCGCCGCCAAATCCACTTCCAGAACTTCTTCCATTGTGATCGCGTCTTCCGCCACCATCGTTTTTAGAAATTTCAACATTGATTCTTCTTCCGTTCATGTCGTAACCGTTAAGTACAGACATTACTTTATCAGTATGTTCGCCATCAGTGTTAAAGAAAGAGAAACCTTCTTTTACGTCAACTTTGAATACGTCATCGCGACCTAAATCTAAAGTCTCTTTGATAAAATCTTTTAATTGCATCCAATCGAAATCATCTCGAGTACCAATGTTAATGAAATAACGCACAGGATCACCTGCTCTAATTTCTCTTGGTTCAGAGCTTCTTTCACGATCGTTACTTCTTTCTCCTGTAATATCGCGTTTAGATTTGTAGTAATTGATGAATCTATTAAATTCAACCGAAACCATTTTCTTAATTAATTCTTCTTTAGATAAATCATCTAACACTTCATTAATTGCAGGTAAATAATTTTCAATTTCGTGATCAACTTCGGTATCTTTAATTTTATTAGCTAAGTGTAACAACTGAATTTCGCAAATTTCAATACCTGACGGAATTGTTTTTTCTTGGAATTTTTGTTGAATAATACGCTCAATAGAGTGTATTTTTCTGATTTCACTTTTGGTAATAATTACAATTGAAGTTCCTAATTTTCCAGCTCTACCAGTTCTTCCAGAACGGTGATTGTAGGTTTCAATTTCATCCGGTAACTGGTAATTTACAACGTGCGTAATATTTTCAACGTCAATTCCACGAGCTGCAACGTCTGTCGCAACCAACATTTGAATTTGGCGACCTCTAAACGATTTCATTACCCCATCGCGTTGTGCTTGCGATAAATCTCCATGTAATGCTGCTGCGTTGTAACCATCTTCAATAAGTTTTTCTGCAACCGCTTGTGTGTCTCTTTTAGTTCTACAAAATACAACCGAGAAAATATCAGGGTTTGCATCGGCTAAACGTTTTAAAGCTTCATAGCGATCTCGAGCATTTACACAGTAATATTCATGAGAAACTGTTGCTGATCCCGAGTTTTTGCTACCTACAGTAATTTCAACTGGAGAAGCCATGAATTTTTTTGCAATACGCGCTACTTCAGCAGGCATAGTTGCAGAGAATAACCAAGTGTTTTTCTCGTCTGGTGTGTCCGATAAAATGGAACAAATGTCTTCGTAGAATCCCATATTTAACATTTCATCTGCCTCATCTAAGATACAAAAATCGATGTTTTTAATGTTTACAAGACCTCTGTTAATCATGTCTTGCATTCTACCTGGTGTAGCCACAATAATTTGTGCACCACGTTTAACTTCTCTAGCTTGATCTGTAATGCTTGCACCACCATAAACAGCCACAGTATGTAACCCCTTTATGTACTTTGAGTATAATTTAATCTCGTTGGTGATTTGTAAGCATAATTCGCGTGTTGGCGATAAAATTAATGCTTGTGTATTTCTATTTTCAGCATCAATTTTTTGAATTAGTGGAAAACCAAAAGCGGCCGTTTTCCCTGTTCCTGTTTGCGCTAGGGCAACTAAATCTGTGTTTTGTTCCAATAGTACTGGAATCGCTTTTTCTTGCACTTCTGACGGATTCTCAAATCCTAGATCTTTAATCGCCAGCAGTAGCGACTCATTCAATCCTAATTGTTCAAATTTATTCATATATTATTTTAAATTGGGTGCAAAGGTAGGGTTAAAATACTATATAAACTAATTTGTTAGGTATTGATTTTCAGTTTGTTAAATATTTTTTAGATTTGTTTTCAGGACGAAAAACTTGAAATCAGCACAATAGTGTCTTAGTGTTTTGATAAAAAAGCTATTAATTGGGCAACAGCAATCCCTCGATGACTAATGTGTGCTTTTTCTTCTAAAGTAAGTTCGGCAAAGGTTTTATCGTGTCCTTCGGCGATGAAAATCGGGTCATATCCAAAACCGTTTGTGCCTATTTTTTCATCAATTATTTTTCCATTAATAATACCTGTAAATAGTTGTTGTGTGCCATTTAAATTAAGACAAATGACTGTTTTGAAATTGGCATTTCGGTTGGTTTTATCTTTTAATTCCGATAAAAGCTTATCCATATTATCATTTGCATCTTTTTGTTCGCCGGCATAGCGAGCAGAATAAACACCAGGTGCTCCATTCAAAACTTCCACTTCAAGACCAGTGTCATCTGCAAAGCAATTATAACCATATTTCTCGGTAACATAATTGGCTTTCAGAATCGCATTTCCTTCAATAGTTTCAGCTGTTTCAGGAATGTCTTCGGTGCAACCTATATCTTCCAAACTAATAATCTTTATGGTATTTGGAATCAAGGCTTGAATTTCCTTTATTTTATTCTTGTTATTGGAAGCGAAAACGAGTTGCATGCTTTTGAAATTTAAAAAAAATTAAATACGATATTATATAAAATATAAAAGCCGATCTGGAGCGATCGACTTTTATGGTGAACGTGTAACCACATTGCTGTGCGTTCGGGTGCAAATGTACGTTCAAATTATTAATATACAAGCAATCCCTAAAATTTATTTCACACTATTCTTTTTTCGTACCCAATTATTATTATAAAAACTTTTTTCTTTATACTTTTGTCACGTTTTTAACACCTATTAAATATCATGGTAAAAGATTTATTCGAAAGAATTCAAAACAATAAAGGTCCGTTAGGAAAATGGGCTTCTCAAGCAGAAGGATATTTTGTATTTCCAAAATTAGAAGGAGAATTAGGTCCAAGAATGCAATTTCAAGGAAAAGATATTTTGAATTGGAGTTTGAATGATTATTTAGGCTTAGCCAATCATCCAGAAGTTAGAAAAGCAGATACTGAAGCAGCAATACAATATGGCGCCGCTTATCCTATGGGCGCTCGAATGATGAGTGGTCATACCAAGTTTCACGAACAATTAGAAAATGAATTAGCTGCTTTTGTAATGAAAGAATCAGCTTATTTGTTGAATTTTGGATACCAAGGAATTATGTCAACTATCGACGCTTTGGTTACTAGAAATGATGTTATTGTTTATGACGTAGACGCTCACGCTTGTATTATTGATGGAGTTCGTTTGCATAGCGGAAAGCGTTTTACATACAAACACAACGATATTGAAAGTATGGAAAAAAACTTGCAACGTTCTACAAAATTAGCCACTGAGCAAGGAGGAGGAATTCTATTTATTACGGAAGGTGTATTTGGAATGCGTGGTCAACAAGGAAAGTTGAAAGAAATTGTTGCCATGAAAAAGAAATACAATTTCCGTTTGTTAGTTGATGATGCGCATGGTTTTGGCACTTTAGGTAAAACTGGAGCTGGAGCAGGTGAGGAGCAAGGTTGTCAGGATGGAATAGATATTTATTTTTCAACTTTTGCAAAATCAATGGCTAATATTGGTGCTTTTGTTGCAGCAGATAAAGATATTATCGATTATTTGAAATATAACTTACGTTCGCAAATGTTTGCTAAAGCGTTACCAATGATTCAAACGGTTGGTTCATTAAAACGTTTAGAATTATTGCGTAATTCATCTGAAATAAAAGATAAATTATGGGTAAATGTGAATGCTTTGCAAAACGGATTAAAAGAAAAAGGATTCAATATAGGTGATACAAATACGTGTATTACACCTGTATATCTAGAAGGTTCTATTCCAGAGGCAATGATTATGGTAAACGACTTGAGAGAAAATTATGGTATTTTCTTATCTATTGTAGTATATCCTGTTATTCCAAAAGGAATTATTTTATTACGTATGATTCCTACTGCTTCACATACAATTGAAGATATTAATGAAACGCTTACTGCTTTTGAAGCAATTCGTGAAAAATTAGTCAACGGAACGTATGCTAAAATTGCAGAAGCAAGTGTTCAAAATGTAGAATAAAAAAATAATTTTATAAAAAAAGGGATTCAATTGAATCCCTTTTTTTATAGCTCTTTTTTATACGTTCTTCGTCGTTTGTTTATTTTACTATTGAAATTTTTCCATAAATTATGAATGGCATGATTTTCCTCAAGTTCTGGTGTTCTAATACAAGTTTCAATTCCTTTTGCTTTGCAAACTTTATGTATTTCTTCAAAAAGAATAGCAGTAACACCTTTGCTTTGGTATTCAGGAGCAACACCAATGAGATAAAAAACAACTTCTTTTGAATGTTTTTTTGCCTGTAATAAATGATAAAATCCAAATGGGAATAATTTACCATTCGCCTTTTTTAGTGCTTGAGCAAACCCAGGCATAACAATTGCAAAGGCAATCATATTATTGTTTTTATCCATTACAAATTTAATAAACTCAGGATTGATGAAACTAATGTATTTTTTCTTGAAATACGCTTTTTGAATTGCGTTTATGGGAACAAAAGATTGCAGTTTTGAATACGTTGTATTGAACAAATCAAACATTTTATCTACATATGGCATTATGTCTTTAGTCTTTGTGAAATTTAAAGATTTTAGTTGGTATCGATCTTTAATCAGTCCACTAAACTTATTAAACTGTGAAGGATCTATATCATTAAATGAAAAAGTACTTTCTTGATATGATTTTTCAATGGTAAGGCCTAATTGTTCAAAATGCTCAATGTAGTAGGGCATACTATACCATGTAATCATATTTCCCATTTGATCAAACCCTTCGGATAGCACTCCAACTTTATCTAAATTTGAAAAACCCATAGGTCCTTCCAGATGATTCATTTGATGTTTTTTTCCTAATTCTTCTACTTTATTTAAAAGTGCTTTGGTAACTTCGATATCATCAATGGCATCAAACCAACCAAATCGAACTTTTCTTTTCTCTAAAATAGTTACTTCTTCCCAATTGATTATTGCAGCAATTTTGCCAACAATTTTGCCTTCTTTATAAGCTAAATAAAAGTGAGCTTCAGCAGTTTGAAGTGCAGGATTTTTTGTTTTGTCAAAGGTTTCAAGTTCTTCGGCAATAATAGGTGGAATCCAATAGGGATTATTTTTATATAATTCGAAAGAGAACATAACGTAATCTTTCATGTCTTTTTTAGAAAGCGCCTCTTTTATTGTTATCATTTTATTCTACAGCATCTTTACGTTTTTTGGCTTCTTTTTCACCTTTCTTTTTCATTTTTTTATCCATCTTACTGCCATTGTCTTTTTCAATTTTGACTTCTTGATAGTTATTTGCAAAACGCCATGAAAATCCTATTCCACCAGTAATTATATTTGGTGTATCTTTTATGTTTTTACCAATAGAAGCATCAATTTGCATGTCTTTATTGAATAAATATGCGGCTCCTGCTCTAATGATTCCATCCGAATAATAATCTCCCATAAAACCTTGGTTTTCAATAAATCCAGACCATTTTTTGTTGAATCCTCTAGTTAAAGTTAAAATGTAATCGATACTTGCAAAATCGGTTCCTATTTTGTTGTAAGCCACATTAGTAACTAAAACCCATCTACTACCGAATTGATTTTGTGCAATTACCATTGCTTTTGGACTTATTTTTGACTCCTTAACTGAAACAGGAGCATAATTAAAAGGATTATCCGTGAAGTTTAAATTTACACCTCCATAGACTGCGACTGCCGGTAGTAATTGTCTCCATTTAAATTTTTGATTAGCTTTCCAGCTATATACATTGGGCTTTTCTTCATAGTTTTTAAAAGGGTCAAAAACTAAATATTTTGCACCAAATAATGTCTTTTTTAAGGCACTTCTGTTTTTTTCAAGAATTGAAGAGGTATAGGTATCGTTTTGGTATTGTATTTCTGCAATTAATTCGAGTTGTTCAAAGAATAAGCCCCAACGAATGTCAAACTCACCAACAAATCCATTTGCTTTGTAATTAAGTGTTTTATGGTCTTCGCTTACATAATTTATACCTGTTTCTGCTTGAAAAATTGATTTTCCAACAGAAAAAGCCATCATTGATCTTCCTGGCCGATTAGAATTAATATCATCTGTAAATTGTGCCAATGTGCACTGTGCCATCATGAACATACTTATAACAAGAAGCGATTGTAAAGATTTCATACGATTTAATTTATCCTCAAAAATAGTTATTTTATCATAATTTTAAGAAACAATTCACAAGTTTTACCAACTAAATCTGTATTTTTGAATTTTAAAATTAGATCATATGGAAATGGCTTCTGGCTCAAGCTTATTAAGAACCTTAGCAATTATAATTTTAAGTTATTATTTGTTCAAGTTTCTATTGCGAATTTTTGCTCCAATAATTATGCAAAAGGCAGTAAATAAAATGCAAGAAAAGATGCAAGAGCAATATAAAAAACAGCAAGAACAGCAACAAAATACCACTTCAAGTTCAACACAAACCATGCCTAAAGAGAAGAAAGTGGTAGGAGATTATATTGATTATGAAGAATTAAAATAACCCTATTTTACCCATTAACCAAAAGGATATTTCAACAATATCCTTTTTTTAGTTACTTTAGCATCTTATTATTTTTATTACAATATCATGAAAAAAATCAATAAAATTGTTCCTCATTTACTAGTGCTTATCGGATTTGTTTTAGTGTCCATCATCTATTTTTATCCGGTCTTACAAGGAAATAAAATTTTTCAATCCGATATCGTTCAATATACCGGAATGGCAAAGGAGCAAAATGATTTTAGAACAGAATCAAATGAAGAACCGTATTGGACGAATAGTGCTTTTGGTGGAATGCCAACGTATCAATTAGGAGCAAAATATCCAAATGATGCCATTGGTGCTTTAGACGATTTATTGCGTTTTTTACCTAGACCCGCCGATTATCTATTTCTTTATTTCTTAGGGTTTTATGTGTTGTTAATGGTGTTGAAAGTAGATCCATTGAAAGCCTTCTTTGGTGCTTTAGCCTTTGGATTGTCTACCTATTTGATTATTATTTTAGGTGTTGGTCACAATGCTAAAGCACACGCAATAGCCTATATGCCTATGGTGGTAGCTGGTGTTTTATTAGTTTTCCAACGAAGGTACATAGTTGGAGGCTTATTAACTATGGTTGCGGCAGCATTAGAAATTAATGCCAATCACTTTCAAATGACCTATTATTTGTTGTTTTTATTACTGATAATAGCTATTTATTATGTTGTTATTGCAATTAAAAATAAGGAATATGTAGCATTAGGTAAGACAGTTGGCGTTTTTGCAGCAGCAGGAATTTTAGCCATTGGTGCAAATGCAACAAATTTATTGGCCACAGCCGAATATACCGATTTTAGTATCCGAGGAAAAAGCGAACTAACTTTTAAACCTGATGGATCAAAAAATACAACCAATTCAGCAATGGAGCACGAATACATTACTGAATATAGTTATGGAATAGCCGAAAGTTTTAATTTAATTGCACCACGACTTTTTGGAGGTGGAAATAGCGAAACATTAGGTGAAGATTCGGCATTATATTCATTTTTGTTAAATTATGGTGCCACACCTGCCGAAGCGCTACAAACCGTTGAATATTATGGTAAAACCTATTGGGGTGATCAGCCTATTGTTGCTGCGCCGGCATATATTGGAGCTATAGTTTTCTTCTTAGCCGTATTGGGTTTGTTTCACGATCAACGTAAAATAAAATATATTTTTTTAGCAGGTGCCATTTTATCATTAGTACTTTCATGGGGTAAAAATTTTGATGGTTTAACCCGATTTTTTATCGATTTTGTTCCTTTATATGATAAATTTAGAGCCGTTTCTTCCATTCAAGTAGTCTTAGAATTATGTATTCCGGTATTAGCCATCATGGGTTTGCAATCGTTTTTCTCAAATGACAAGGATAAACAATGGACAAGTTTATGGAAAGCTACTGCAACAAGTTTAGGTATAATAGTTGCTTTGTTTTTGTTAAAAGGCGCCTTTAATTTTTCAGGTGCGATGGACGAACAATTGATGCAAATGTTTGGCGAAAGTCAGGATAAATCATTTGGTGTTAATTTTATCAAAGCGCTAAAAGAAGATCGAATGAATTTTTATACCAGTGATTTGTTGCGTTCGGGATTATTAATAACCGTTGCTGCTGTGGCGCTTTGGTTGTACATTAAAAATAAATTAGGGGCTACAACGACTGTCATTGCAGTTGGATTTTTAATGGTGGCCGATTTATTTATGGTCGATAAACGTTATGTGTATAACAATCCAGACCAATTTAAATCTACTCGCGAAGTCGATATGCCTTTTGAGCCTACTGAAGTAGATAACCTCATTTTAAAAGATACTTCAAATTATAGAGTTTACGAAATTCAAGGTAGAATGCAAGCTAGAACATCTTATTTCCATAAATCAGTGGGTGGTTATAGTGCCGTAAGACCTCGACGTTTTGATCAATTATTTGATTATAATGTGGAGAAAAATATCAACGAATTAGGAAGTTCAATCGATTTTCAAACACTAAGTTTTACAAAAAGTAATCCGGTTTTGGATATGTTAAATGTAAAATATGTGATTGTGCCAACAGGCCAAGGTGATGTGCCAATTACAAATCCATTTGCTAATGGCAATGCGTGGTTTGTTTCGAAAGTAAAAGATGTAATGACTGCAGATCAAGAAATTAAAGCTTTGGATAAGTTGAAAACAAATGACGAAGCTATTATTAGTTTTGCATCAAATAATGCGATGTCGATTAAATCAATGGGTGGATTTTCAAAAGATTCTACTTCAATTATCGAGCTGACGTCACACAAACCAAATCATTTAAAATACGTTTCTAATAACTCTAAGAATGGTTTTGGTGTGTTTTCTGAAATGTATTACGAAAATGGTTGGAAAGCTACTATAGATGGAAAAGATACTGAAATTTTAAATGTAAATTATGTATTACGTGGTTTACAAATTCCAGCAGGAAAACATACTATAGAATTCAAATTTGAGCCTCAAGTAGTAAAAACAGGAAGTATAATAACTTTGATAAGCTCTGTTGTAATGTTTTTATTGATTGTAATTGGAGTATACTTTGAGAATAAGAAAGAAAAATTGGTAAAATAAACTAACAGCTTGCAACCAACAAAAAAAATACTCATCATATCGTATTACTGGCCACCTGCAGGAGGTCCGGGTGTTCAGCGTTGGTTAAAATTTGTCAAATATTTACCCGATTTCAATATCGAGCCTCACGTTTATATACCAGAAAATCCAACGTATCCTTTGCATGATGAAAAATTAGTAAGCGAAGTTTCAAATAAAGCCATAATCATCAAACAACCTATTTTTGAACCTTACGGATTGGCTTCGGTTTTTTCAAAAAATAAGACTAAAAAAATCAGTTCAGGTATCATTCCGAATCAAAAAAAGCAATCGTTTGTAGAAAAAGCTATGCTTTGGATTCGTGGCAACGTTTTTATTCCAGATGCAAGAATTTTTTGGGTAAACCCATCGGTTACGTTTTTAAAAAAATATCTGAAAGAACATCAAATCGATACCATAATTACTACTGGTCCGCCACATAGTTTGCATTTGATAGGTTTGCAATTGAAAAAAGAGCTAAATATAACTTGGTTGGCCGATTTTCGTGATCCTTGGACAACCATCGGTTATCATAAACAATTAAAATTGAGTTCTTGGGCTACCAATAAACATAAGGCGTTAGAGAAAGAGGTTATGAATACATGTGACCAACTCATCGTTACTTCACCTACCACAAAAGCTGAATTTGAAGCTATTACACCAAAGCCTATCGAAGTAATTACAAATGGCTATGATGTGGAGCAAGTGAGTAAAAAATCATTGGACGAGAAATTTACTTTAGCACATATTGGATCATTTTTGTCGGCACGAAATCCACAAATTTTATGGAAAGCCTTACAAGAATTGAGTGAAGAAAATTCGGAATTCAATCAGCAATTTCAGTTAAAGTTAATAGGCGCGGTGAGTGCTGAGGTATTGCAGTCGATTAAAGAATTTAAGTTGGAAAACCACGTTAATCTTCTTGGATATATGCCGCATAATGAAGCAATAATTGAACAACGCAGTTCGCAAGTTTTGTTGCTTATCGAAATTGATTCAGAAGAAACTAAGTGTATTATTCCTGGCAAATTGTTTGAATATATGGTTTCGGAACGCCCAATTATCGCCATCGGACCAGAAAACGCAGATTTTGCTCAAATCATAAAAGAAACCAATACCGGAACGTTTTTTAAATACAATGAATTTGACGCGCTGAAAAAACAAATTTTAACCAGTTTCGAGCAGTTTCAACAAAATAATTTGAAAGTAAATCCAGTAGGTTTGCAACAATACAGCAGAAAATCATTGACCGAGAAGTTGTCAAAACTTCCGAATTCTAAATTCTAAATTCATACTTTATAAATGGGAATCGTCATCAAACAATCAATTAGAAACACAATCACAACTTTTTTAGGGTTTGGAATTGGTGCGTTGAATATCTTGTTTATGTATCCCTACTTTTTAGGAAAAGAGTATTTCGGATTAACGGGTTATGTATTATCAGCAGCTAATATTTTGTATCCTATTATGTCTTTTGGAATTCAAAATACATTGATCAAATTTTTTAATGAAAACAATAAAACAGAACAAGAGTTAAATAGTTACATGACTTATATGTTAATGGTTCCTTTGTTTTTTATTACGCCTTTAATGGTTTTGTTTTACGTGTTTTATGATACCATTGCAGCTTATGAATCTCAAGAAAACCCAATTATCAATTCATTTGTTTGGGTCATTCCAATTATTGGAATTTTTATGGGCTATTTTGAAATTTTCTATGCATGGTTGCGTGCGCACATGAAATCGGTTTTTGGAAGTTTTGTGAAAGAAGTTTTCGTTAGAATTTTGATAACCATTTTGCTTTTTGGCGTCTATTTTAAATACATTACCCCATCAGATTTTATTTATTCACTGGTTTTGGTCTATGGAATAAGCCTCATGTTGATTGTTTTTTATGCCAATAAAGTCAAAAAAATCGTTTTACATTTCAAAATTCCAAAACAAAGTAAAGCTATTTTAACCTACACGGTTTTTATTATTTTATCAGCAAGTATTGCTAATATGTTGTTGGATATTGATAAGTACATGATTAAGCATTATATGAAAATTGATAATATTGCTTTTTATTCGGTAGCCATTTTTATAGCAATGGTAATTTCTGTTCCTAGCAGAGCCATGCACCAAATCACTTATCCGATAACAGCAAAGTTAATGAGCGAAAATAAATGGCAAGAATTAAACGATTTGTATAAAAAATCTTCAATTACTTTGCAAGTTGTTGGCGGTCTGATTTTGCTTGGAATTTTAGTGAATATTAATCAATTATACTTAATGTTACCGGTTGAATATACTCAAGGTTTATTTGTTGTTTTTGCGATTGGGTTGTCAAAGTATTTTGATTTAATTTTAGGAAATAACAATGCAATTATCTTCAATTCAAAATACTACCGAACAGTTTTAATACTAGGGTTACTATTGGTGGTGCTTATAGTATTGTTAAATATGTATTTTATTCCTAATTTCGGTTTAAATGGAGCCGCATTAGCTACGTTAATTGCAATTACATTATACAGTTTAGCGAAATTACTTTTTGTTGTTTTAAAAATGAAATTATTTCCATTTACCATTAAAACAGTACTTTCTTTAGTAATTGTTGTTGTTAGTTTTTTGGTTTTTTATTATTGGGATTTTAATTTTAATCCTTTTGTAAATATTGTACTAAAATCTGTATTAGTAACTGTGTTTTATGTGGGATTAAGCTATTATTTAAAGATATCTTCCGATATTAATTTTGTGATAACTTCTTTTTTTAAGAAAGTATTTAAATAAAAAATCCTGCTTCATCTTCCCAGAATCCACAGGATTTAAAAACAAACTAACCAACCAACTATTTATCTTTTTTAATTTCTAATGCTTCTCTTCTGATTTCAGTTACATCTTCTTCAGTCATCTTAGCTTTAGAGCCGTCTTTTTTGAAGTAATAATAGTCATCATCGTTTCCATAATCATCATCATAATCGTCTCCGTAGCCGTAGCCGCCGTTTCCTCCAGAATAATGAATTCCTCTAGGATTGTAAACATAACCGTTGTTTCCATAGTTTATAAACCCAAATACATTTACTATACGTCCTCTTCGGTCATAAATAATTCGCATGTTTCCAATTCTTGTTACAGCAAAACTGTTGTAGCTAATGTATATTGTTCCTATGCGTTTTACTCGTCCAAAAACATCATAATTAATGTACACGTTTCCAACGCGTCTTACTCTACCAAAATTATCATGTTCAATTCGAATGCCTCTTTCTGAAGTTCCATAATACACTACTCTTGGAGAACCATAGGCATTACTCATTATTGGTCTGGTTGGTCTCGTGTTGAAATCAAATTCGCCATTAGGAAACAACATAAATTCAATTCCACGTTCTTTAAAAATGATAGGTTCGGCATCTCTATAATCAATGTAAAAGCCTCTTCTATTTGTGTTGTCAGAAAAAACAGGGTTTTCTGACGCATAAGCCATACTTCCTACCAGAAGGATACTGGCTACTACTAAAAGTGTAATTTTTTTACTCATGAAGTACAGATTTAGTTTTCGGAATTCGTGAATCTTTGATTTCATGATACAAATATTTAAAGATTAAACTAACAACTCCATTTTAAAACTCGTTTCTAAAAAGGTTGCTTGATTTGTTATTTCCAATTGCCGTGCCAAACTTTAAAACGAAACTGTAAATAATTTGTTAATGAGTTGTTATTGATTTTATTTAAGATAAAATCAATTCAAAATTGGGTAGCTTGTATGAAAGTTATTCTAAAAAAAGAGTACTTTTGATTTCTTAATTATGAAAAGAATGAAACAGATTATTTCGATACTATTAATTGTTGCTTTCGGAATATTAGCGTTAGTTGAGCAATCAAAATCTAATCCTCATAAATATATTATGATTAGTGCAATGGCTGTTTTTATGTATGGATTATACAGATTAATGAAACGAATACCATCTAAAAACGAGGATGAAAATGATACAGAAATTTGAAATAGGTGATAAGGTTGAGGTTTTAGATGAAGCAATTTCAGGAAGAGTGGTTGCAATAAAAAACGAAGTTATTTCTGTTGAAACTAACGATGGTTTTATGATGACATTTTTTGTCAACGAATTAGTTAAAACACACAATTCCAATGATTTAAGTGGTTTTTTTTCAAGTCAAAGTTTAAGTTCGGTATTGAAAGATAAAGAACTTCCAAAAAAACAAAGTTTTGGTAAAGAAAAGAAATCTCGCAAGGAAGAATTTGTGTTAGAAGTTGATTTGCACATTGAAAAATTAGTACCTTCAAAACGCGGCATGAGTAACTATGATATTTTGACATTACAACTTGAAACAGCAAAACGCCAACTCGATTTTGCAATAAAAAATAGAATGCCAAAACTTGTATTTATTCACGGTGTTGGTGAAGGAGTTTTGAAAGCGGATTTAGATTTTTTATTAGGGCGTTATGATACTATTTCGTTCCAAGACGCAAACTATCAAAAATATGGATTAGGTGCAACAGAAGTCTACATCAAACAAAATGCGAATTGATTATTGAAAATATAATTATAAACTCGTTCTGTAATTTCCAAAATTATAAGAAGTAAAACTAAACGAATTTTCCGTACTTGAAAAATTTACGTTTACAAAACGAATGTTATGAGTATAACCAGTTACGGTTATGCCATCGGCAGCAAATAATTTATCGGTAATTATTTCAATGGTTCCTCCAGAAGCGTTCCACTCATTCGTTACAACAGGAGTTGCAGGCGGAAGTATGCTGCAAATATTAGTAGAATTTAAATTACCTGAATAGATTCGATAAATTATTTTATTGGTGCTATTTACTGTCACAATTCTAGGACTGCCATCTGGTGTTTCTTCATTTGCAAAACTAGTAGCAGGAATATTTAAAAGCAATAATTCATTTTCTTTAATTTTAAAAACCAAGTTACTAGAGGTGCAACTTTGAACGGTTGCAGTTTCAAAATTAAACGATTTTAATGTTATATCTCCATCGTCACAAGCTTGTAATAAAAGAATAGAAGCAATTAAAAACAATAATTTTTTCATAGGTATAAGTGTGTTTTTCTATTAAATCAAAAAGCAAAAATAGCGGTTTTAATTTATTATTTAACTAAAGTATGGTATTTTAAACGTAATTCATTTTTAAAGTTTCTAAAATAAAATGATTTGTATCTTTGCAGTTGAAATGAGCACTTATCATTTTTTGATATTTCAAGAAATTTTATTTGAGAATTACATTTGACAACTAAAAACAATTAAAAGACACAAATGAGAAAAGTGTATTTAGATAATGCCGCAACTACAGCCATTCATCCGGAAGTCATTTCGGTTATGATGGATGTGCTTCAAAATGATTTTGGAAATCCATCTTCTACGCACAGTTTTGGTCGAAGCGCTAAGACTTTGTTGGAATCGGCTCGAAAATCCATTGCTAAATTATTAAATGCACAAGCTTCTGAAATTATTTTCACGTCAACTGCCACTGAAGCAACGAACTGGATTTTGACCAGCGCTGTGAAAGATTTGGGAATTCAACGCATAATAACAACTAAAATTGAGCATCACGCTACGTTGCACACGGTCGAACATTTAGCAAAGGAATTCGGAATTCATGTTGAATACATTGCGATTTTACCAAATGGAAATATCGATTACCAAGATTTAGCAGCGAAAATACCTTCAGATGTTCCTACTTTAGTTTCGTTAATTCATGTAAATAATGAAATAGGTACGATTTTAGACATTAAACGCGTTTCTGATTTGTGCCAATATGCAAACGCACTTTTCCATTGTGATACAGTGCAATCTATCGGAAAATCCACTTTAGATGTACAAGAGTTGGGAATCGATTTTTTAGTAGCTTCTGCACATAAATTTCACGGTCCAAAAGGAATTGGGTTTGCTTTTTTGAAAAAGAATTCGATGTTACAACCAATGATTTTTGGGGGCGAACAAGAAAAAGGCATGCGTGCCGGAACTGAAGCTGTTCATCAAGTCGTGGGAATGGCAAAAGCCTTTGAATTAGCTTACGCTAATCTTGAAAACGATATCAATCATATTTCTGATATAAAAGACTATTGTTTTTCGGAATTAAAAAAAGTTTTTCCAGAAGTGAAAATCAACGGAGAAAACACCTTTTATAACCTTTTGAATGTTCAATTGCCTTTATCGGAAGAAAAGACTTCAATGTTGTTATTTACTTTAGATATGAAAGGAATTGCCGTTTCCCGTGGTAGTGCTTGTCAAAGTGGGAGTGTAAAACCATCGCACGTTTTAGCCGAATTTTTATCGCCAGAAGAAGTTATAAAACCAAGTCTACGCATTTCATTCAGTCATTTCAATACGAAAGAAGATATTGATTTGTTGGTGGAAGCTTTGAAAACTTCATAAAAAAAAGTCCGTTTTTAAACGGACTTTCATTTTTATTTAAAATACAGGATTATAATTTCCCCATATTTTCTGCCAAAGTTTCAATAAATTTTGTGATAGGCCCTTTAATCATCATCGCCATCATTGGGTTAAACTCACCTTCAAACACTAATTGTACATCTGTTGAATCGTTTGCTTCGGTTAAGTTTGCGGTTAAAGTAAACGGTATTTTACTTGAAGCTGCTCCTAAAACGATTTGCGAATTTGGAGTTCCGCCTTTTTTTACCAATTTAATTTCTGGCATTCCTTTTAAGCCGAATTCAAAACAATTTTCATCGATTACTTCAAATTTTGCAATATTTTCAGGCATTAATTTTTCAAAATTCTTAACGTCGTTCAAAGCATTGAATAAATATTCAGCCGATTTTGCTACGCTTACTTTTGGACTTTCTAAGTTCATATTTTTTTATTTATAAGTTTAAAAGATTAAGGGTTTAAAAGGGTGTAGTTTAGAAGCAATTTATTCTCCCAACTTCCTACTTCTAACTCCCAACTATATTTCTGCGTTCCACTCAGCTGGATTTGCGTTCCAAGCGCTTAATGTTTTTAGTTCGTTTTCTGAAACATATTGTTTGTCAACCGCTTTCTCTAATAAATTTTCGTAATTACTAAGCGTGTAAACATCCAAATTAGCGGCTTCAAAACGTTCCTTTGAAACTGGAAAACCATAAGTAAAAATCGCTGCCATTCCTTTGATATTTGCACCTTCGTTGCGCAACGCTTCAACAGCTAATAAACTACTTCCTCCAGTCGAAATTAAATCTTCAACCACAACTACATTTTGTCCTTTTTGTAAAAAGCCTTCCACTTGGTTTTGTCTTCCGTGTTTTTTTGGTTCAGGTCGAACGTATACAAAAGGCAATCCCATTGCTTCGGCAACTAAAATTCCGATGCCAATAGCGCCTGTTGCAACGCCTGCAATAACATCGGGCTTGCCAAATTTCTCTTCAATTTGTTTCGCAAATTCATCACGAATATAATTTCTAACCGCTGGAAATGAAAGGATTATGCGGTTATCACAATAAATTGGAGACTTCCAGCCAGAGGCCCATGTAAAAGGATTTTTGGAATTTAATTTAATTGCGTTTATTTGTAAAAGCAATTCGGCTGTTTGTTGTGCTGTGTTGTTATTAAAAATCATATTGCAAATGTATAAAGTTTTTGTGAACGATAAGCCACTTTTTTTGACAAATCAGGTTCAAAAAGAAACCGATTTCAAACTTTTTTTATTAGAAAGTGTTGATATCAAGAAGTTGATCGTTAAAATATTTCAGCATAAAATTCAGAAAGCGTTTCTATATCATCCAGATGAGAAATTAATTATGAAAACACTTCGTGCCAAATTACCTGTGGAAAAAGCAGGTGGTGGATTGGTTTATAATGCAAATGGAGACGTACTTTTTATTTTCAGAAACGGAAAATGGGATTTGGCAAAAGGCGGCATGGAAAAAAACGAAACCATTGAAGAAACCGCCATTAGAGAAGTAGAAGAAGAAACGGGCGTTACCGGTTTAGTCATTACCGAAAAACTGCAAAAAACCTATCATATTTTTAAGCGAAACGGTCGTTACAAATTAAAAATTACCCAATGGTTTGAAATGCAAACCAAATACGAAGGAAATCCTCAAGGTCAAGCCGAAGAAGGCATCGAGAAAGTAGAGTGGGTGAACCCAAAGAATATTCCGATGTTATTAGAAAATTCCTACGAGAATATTAAGTTGTTGTTTGAAACAGAGAAAGTGGTTTAGGAATCAACACGAATTTCACTAATTTTCACAAATTTAGTTAGTGATAATTAGTGAAATTCGTGTTTAAAATTACCTTATCCTGTAAACCGGATATTGCAAATGCGCCTTTTCATAATAAGGCGATTGTCTATACACCCAATCCAATTGTGCCGAACCGTTTTCAGCGAAAGCTTTATCGTTTTGTTTCTTTAATTCTAATTCGGCTTTTATTTTAGGGTTTTTGTCTAAGAATTCTTTCGCTAAATCTTCAAAAACGTAACTTGAATAGCCTTCTTTTTGTTGCAAAATAGGATCAAAGAAGTTCCAATTGAAATAGCTATCCACCGCTTCTGGTTCTAACGTTTCAACTAAATATTTCACTCCCGGTTGATTTGAATAGAATACATAATCGCCATAATGAAACTGTACTTTTTGAGTCGATTTAGACACTTTCGTATTGTAATGTCCGTAATGCCCTTCGTAAGGCGATTTAGACGTTTGATAACTTTCAATTTTATACGATTCTACTTCAATAATGGTGTCTTTTTGAAGACGATGCGCATTGATATTATTCAATTTCAAAATATCCAATACTTGCCATTGCGATTGCGGAATAACATACGCTTTCGGAATGCTTACGAATTTTGTAGGTTTAAAATTGCCATAAAACGGAATTTTCTTCGTAAACGGTTTACTTTTATCATAAAACAATCGGTCTTTTCCTGAAATTTCACTTGGTTTGTATCCGCCTTGATAGCCTTTGAAATCAATATAAGACACTTTCGATGAATCAATTGCCCAATCTAATGGGTATTGCATTCCAACTTGATATTCATTTAAAGCTTCTTTACGTATTTGCTTAATTTTTTGCCAATTTGCATCAGCGAAATTAATCGTGCTCACCATAAATTCATAAGTAACTTTGACGCGTTCTTTATACACTTTCAACATGTGTGTTTCAGGAACAAATCCTAAAGTGTGAAATAGGGTAGTGTAACCTGTGGCATATCTTGGCGTATCGGTAAATTGTTCGAAACCTTTGTCTGGCATATCGCCGTGAATATTCACATAAGGCACCACATCGATGTTCTTTTTGTTCATGTCTTTCACAATTGAAGGATACAATTCGTTGATAAAAAAGTTACCCAATTTGTTTCCCAAACGTTCATGTTGGGTAGCAATGCAAGTAAACGTATATTGATAATCAGCACCATTAGAAACGTGATTGTCTAAGAAAATATCAGGATTCAATTCAGTAAATAACTTTTGAAAACTCCTCGAATTTTTAGTGTCCGATTTAATGAAATCGCGATTCAAATCATAATTGCGTCCATTTCCTCTAAAACCATATTCTTCTGGACCGTTTTGATTAGCTCTGGAATGCGAATTCCGATTCAACATCCCACCCACATTATACACTGGAATAGCTGCAATAAAGGTATTTTTAGCTGTTTTGATTTTTCCCATGGCTAAATCGCGCATTAACATCATGGTAGCATCAATGCCGTCGGGTTCACCTGCGTGAATGCCGTTGTTGATTAAAATTACGGCTTTGTTTTTAGTAAAATATGCATCAAAATCAAATTTTCCTTCGCTTGAAAAAAGTACTAAATGCAGAGGTTTTCCGCTATCGGTTGTGCCTTTATAAATCATTTGGATATTGGCAAAACGTTCGTCTAATTGTTCATAATATGCAATACAATCTTCATAAGTAGTGGATTGATTGCCATTTCCACGTTCAAAAGGCGTAGATAAATCGTTTTGTGAAAAAACAAAAATTGAAAAGAAAAGTAAACTTATAGTTATAAAACGCATAGCAGATTGGTATTTGAGTTTCAAAAATAATGAATCTTTTTAGCATATTTTTTAATTCTTAATTTTTAATTCAAAATTGGCTTTATCTTTGCCGCATGAGTCAAAATCCGTATTCCAACAATGTACTATTGAATCTTGGTATTCAAAGTTTAAATAAAATGCAAGAAGTAGCGCAACAAGCTATTTTGAATGAAGATAATATTTTATTGCTTTCGCCAACAGGCTCGGGTAAAACTTTAGCTTTTTTATTACCCATTTTTCAATTATTAGAAGAAGATGTAAAAGGTGTGCAATGCTTAATTTTAGTGCCTTCGCGCGAATTAGGTTTGCAAATTGAACAAGTTTGGAAAAAAATGGGTACGCATTACAAAGTCAATACCTGTTATGGTGGCCATTCAATTGATATTGAAATCAATAATTTGAGTAACCCACCAGCGCTTTTAATTGGAACACCAGGAAGAATTGCCGATCATTTAGACCGAGGAAGTTTTGCTGCCGAGAACATTAAAACATACATTTTAGACGAATTTGACAAGTCGTTGCAATTGGGTTTTCATGAGGAAATGTCTTATATCATTGGAAAAATCACTAGAACCAATAAACGTATTTTAGTTTCTGCGACTTCTGGCGTGGAAATTCCGAAATATACCAAAGTAATTGATCCAAAAGTAATTGATTTTATTCCGAACCAAAAACAGAACGATAATTTAGATGTTCGCATCGTATTTTCGAAATCCAAAGATAAAATTGATTCGTTGTTTCAGTTGATTTGCTCTTTAAATTCAGAAGCTGCAATTATTTTTTGCAACCATAGAGAAGCAGTAGAACGCATTCACGAAATGTTAACGCAAAAAGGAATTATTTCGACTTATTATCACGGCGGATTAGATCAAGATGAAAGGGAACGTGCTTTGATTCAGTTTCGAAATGGAAGTGTTTCTTATTTGATTACAACTGATTTGGGGGCAAGAGGTTTGGATATTCCTGAAATGAAACACGTAATTCATTACCATTTACCTGCAAAAGAAGACGAATTTACCCACAGAAACGGAAGAACGGCTCGTATGTTAGCCACAGGAACTGCTTACGTGTTGATTCATGAAACCGAAAAAAAATCTGATTATTTTGATTATGGCAAACGCCGTTTAGATGTTTCCAATGCGAAATCATTACCAAAAACACCTTTATATCAAACGCTTTACATCAGTGGAGGAAAGAAAAATAAGTTGAATAAAATTGACATTGTTGGTTTCTTTTCGCAAAAAGGAAAGTTGGAAAAAGACGACATTGGATTAATCGAAGTCAAAGATTTTATTTCCTTTGTAGCGGTGAAATATCCAAAAGTAAAATCCTTATTGCAAAACATCAAAGAGGAGAAAATGAAAGGGAAAAAGTATAAAATTGAGGTTGCGAGAAAAGTTATAAAGAAAGAGGAGGAGTAAATGATTTCTCATAATTGCCCATTATGTAATTCTACTGCAACGCTATTTTGCGAAAAGCCAAAGCATTTGTTTTATAAATGCAATAATTGCGATGGCATTTTCAGACCTAAACACACTTTTTTAACCGCTGAAGAAGAAAAATCACATTACGAAAAGCACAATAATGATGTTTTTGACGAGCGTTATCAAGCGTTTGTTTCACCAATAGTGGAGGCTATTTTACACGATTTTTCTTCAGATGCTAAAGGTTTGGATTTCGGTTCAGGAACTGGTCCAGTAATAGCTAAAATGTTAACCAATAAAGGTTTTCAAGTACAGAATTACGATTTGTTTTTTGCAAATGAACCTTCACTTTTGAAACAAAAATACGATTATGTTTCGTGTTGCGAAGTAATGGAACATTTTCATCATCCGTATCAAGAATTTGAATTATTGAAAAGCTTATTACTTCCGAAAGGGAAATTATATTGCAAAACAGAGGTTTATACTAACCAAAAACCCTTTGAAAATTGGTATTACAAAGATGATTTTACGCATGTGTTTATATACCAACCCAAAACCTTAGAATGGATAAAAAATGAATTTCACTTTTCGAATTTAGTAATTAAAGAGAAGTTGATTGTGTTTGAAAATTAAAAACACAAATTTCGCGAATTGGCACAAATGAATTAGTGAAAATTAGTGAAATTCGTGTTAGAATTATTTCTTATTTAAAACCGATTCAGGAACTAATTGTGAAATATCGCCACCATTACGCAATACATCACGCACTATACTTGAAGAAATAAAAGAAGTTCGAGCAGCGGTTAGCAAGAAAACAGTTTCAATTTTTGACATCACTCGGTTTGTATGAGCAATGGCTTTTTCAAATTCAAAATCGGCTGGATTTCTTAGTCCGCGTAAAATGAATTCAGCATTTTCATTTTTACACAAATCGATAGTTAAACCCGAGTAGGAGATGACTCTAACTTTAGGTTCGTCTTTGAAAGCCTCTTCGATAAAGCGTTTTCGGTCTTCTAAGGAAAACAAATACTTTTTTTCAGCATTCACACCAATGGCTACAATTACTTCATCAAATAAAGAAACACCTCTTTTGATGATATCAAAATGACCGTTGGTAATTGGGTCAAAAGAACCTGGAAATATTGCTTTTTTCATAATTATTTCTTTAAGGCCAATTCAATAGCGTTTTCAAACAATTCAGGTAATGAGATTCCAGCTTCGCGAGCTTGTTGTGGCAAAATACTTTCGGTAGTTAAACCTGGAATTGTGTTCATTTCTAACATGTACGGCTCGTTGTTTACGATAATGAATTCACTTCTCGAGAAACCTTTCATTTTCAGTACTTCGTAAGCTTTTTTAGCAACCGCTTCAATTTTAACTTTCAATTCGTCTGAAATTCGAGCCGGTGTAATTTCTTTAGATTTTCCCAAATATTTGGCTTCGTAATCAAAAAAGTCGTTTTCCGATACGATTTCGGTAATAGGTAAAACAGTAACCGTTCCTTTATAATTAATCACACCAACTGAAACTTCTGTTCCGTCTAAGAAACTTTCTATGATGATTTCGTCGTCTTCTTTGTAAGCATTTTCAATGGCTGGAAGAAATTCTGCTGGTGTTTTTACTTTCGAAATTCCGAAACTTGAACCCGATTTATTCGGTTTTACAAAACAAGGTAAGCCTACTTTCGACAAAATAGTATCAACGTTAATTTCGTCTCCTAAATTCAAATAAAAAGATTCCGCTGTTTTAATTCCGTAAGGTTTTAAAACCGATAACATATCACGTTTGTTGAATGTTAGTGCAGCTTGATAATAATCACAAGACGTTTGAGGAATATTTAATAATTCGAAATAAGCTTGCAACAAACCGTCTTCACCAGGTGTTCCGTGAATTGCATTAAAAACGACATCAAAATTGATTTTTGAACCATTTACAATTACTGAAAAATCGTTCTTGTCAATTGGAAATTCGGTATCATTTTCATCTACATACACCCATTTTTCTTTGAAAATATGAATGCGATACGGATTATAGTTCGTGCGATTCAAATTATTGAATACCACATTTCCACTTGTGAGTGATATTTTATATTCGCTGGAATAACCTCCCATTACGATGGCCACGTTTTTCATCTGCTTTTTCTTGTTTTGGTATAACAAAATTACATTATTTCTTTAGAATTTAGTAAATATATTTCAAAGGATTTATTCTTTTAATTTTTAATGTAAAACAAAGTAAATTGAATCCTATAATGTTTTCAATTTTTATATCTTTGCTAAAATATCTTTATTGTATGAGTTTGTTTAAATATATCACCAGTAAAACCTTTTTTCTTCAAGTATTCATTGCCGCTGCTATTGTTGCAGCTTTTACGTTTTTGTTGATTTTATTTTTAGATTTTAGAACAAATCATGGACAAGAAATTAAAGTGCCCGATTTATCTAAAATGAAACTAGAAATTGCAGAAGAAAAGCTTAATGATATTGATTTAGAAGTGTTTTTATTGGACACTGTCGATTTTAATCCTGAATTTCCACCCTTTACTATTTTAGAACAAGATCCAAAAGCAGGAAGTTTAGTAAAAGACGGTCGAAAAATATATGTAAAATTAAATGCGGGTGAATTTACAAATATTGAAATTCCTGATTTTAAAGATAAAACCTATCGTCAAATTTTAGCAACAATAAAATCATTAACCTTAAAAGAAGGGAAAATAACGTATAAACCACACATTGCAAAAGATGTTGTTTTGCAAATTTATCAAAATGGTAGACGTTTGAGAGCTGGTGATATTGTAAAGAAAAATTCGACATTAGATTTTGTGTTGGGTGATGGAAAAGAAGTCTTTAATGAAGAAACATTTAGTTCGGAAGAACCTACCGATACGTTAGCACCATCGGATACTCCGATAGAAGAACAACCAGTTGAATTTAAAGAGAATAATGGCGGAATATAAAGCGGAAAACGAGTTAGACGACGAATTATTTGAACACCATCGTTTTGAAGCCGCAAAAGGACAATCTTCTTTGCGAGTGGATAAATTTTTGATGAATTTGATTGAAAATACAACGCGAAATAAAATTCAACAAGCAGCAGAATCTGGTTCCATTTTAGTAAACGATGTTGCAGTAAAGTCAAATTATAAAGTAAAAGCAGGCGATATTGTACGTTTAGTTTTAGCTCATCCTACTTATGAGCAATTACTCACGCCAGAAAATATTCCGTTAGATATAATCTTTGAAGATGATCAATTGTTGGTCATCAACAAACCAGCAGGTATGGTGGTTCATCCAGGTCATGGAAATTATTCAGGAACATTAGTTAATGCATTGGCGTTTCATTTTGAAAATTTACCAATGAATAGTTCGGAACGTCCAGGCTTAGTGCATCGTATCGATAAAGACACAACCGGTTTGTTGGTTGTAGCTAAAACCGAACATGCGATGGCTTATTTGTCAAAGCAATTTGCTGAAAAAACGTCAGAACGAGAATATATTGCTTTAGTTTGGGGAAATATTGAGGAAGAAGAAGGTACCATCGAAGGTAATATCGGTCGACATGATACTAATCGAATGCAAATGGCGGTTCACGAAAGTGAAGAAAAAGGAAAACCAGCAGTTACCCATTTTAAAGTTTTGGAACGATTTGGCTACGTTACCTTGATTTCTTGTCAATTAGAAACGGGTAGAACACACCAAATAAGGGTTCATATGAAACATATTGGTCATACGCTTTTTAATGACGAGCGTTATGGCGGTAATTCTATTTTAAAAGGAACAATTTTTACAAAATACAAACAGTTTATTGATAATTGTTTTAAAACTTTGCCTAGACAAGCACTTCATGCTAAAACACTAGGTTTTGAACACCCAATTACCAAAGAATTCTTACGTTTTGATACGCCAATTCCACAAGATTTACAAGATTGTATTGAAAAATGGAGGGTATATTCAAAAGCACAAACGTTTACCGAAGAAACATAATTTCAACCCTTAATTATCTTTTAATCGTATGAAAATTGTTATTTCACCAGCAAAATCTTTAAATTTAGATAAAGAACTTCCTACATCATTATTTACGGAAGCAGTTTTTTTAAAACAAGCTGAAACCATTCAGAAAACCATAAAAAAGAAAAAGCCAAAACAATTGATGGAATTGATGGATATTTCTGAAAAATTAGCTGATTTAAATTGGCAAAGAAATCAAGATTGGCAACTTCCTTTTACGCCAGAAAATGCTCGACCAGCAATTTATACTTTTGATGGTGAAGTCTACACCGGTTTAGATGCCTATTCATTACCAGTTGAAAAAGTTGCAGTTTTACAAGATAAATTACGCATTTTATCTGGATTGTATGGTATACTAAAACCTTTAGATTTAATGCAAGCTTATCGTTTAGAAATGGGAACATCCATAGCAATAGGTTCGAACAAAAATTTATACGAATTTTGGAAAAAGATACTTACAGATCAATTAAATTCAGAGTTGAATAAAGAGGAGTTGTTTGTAAACTTGGCCAGTAACGAATATTTTTCTGCTGTTGATTTAAAAAAACTAAAAGTTCCTGTTATTACTCCAGAATTTAAAGATTATAAAGACGGGAAATTGAAGATGATTTCGTTTTTTGCCAAAAAAGCGAGAGGTTTAATGGTACGATACATTATAGATATGAATGCTGAAACAGTTGAAGATTTAAAAAGTTTCAACTATGAAGGTTATGCGTTTGATGCTAATTTAAGTAACGGAAACAAATTGGTATTCACCCGATAATTAATTTTTTAACCAATTTTCTAATATTTTTTTCCCATCGGGAGTTAAAATACTTTCCGGATGAAATTGAACACCTCGAACATCGTAAACACTATGTTTAACCGACATAATTTGCTTGTTTTCGTCAATAGAAGTAATAATCAAATTTTGTGGAAAATTGTCATGTGAAATTACCCAAGAATGATAACGTCCTACTTCAATTTGGTTTGGCAAATCGTTGAAAATATTATCGTTTTCAATAATCGTAATTTTTGAAGCAACGCCGTGATACACCTTGTCTAAATTGATTATTGTGCCACCAAAAACTTCTCCAATAGCTTGTAATCCCAAACAAATTCCTAAAATACTTTTGGTTTTAGCATAAGTTTGAATAACTTCTTTTAATAGACTTGCTTCACTTGGAATTCCTGGGCCTGGAGATAAAACTATTTTATCAAAAGAGTCTAATTCTTTTAATTCAAATTCGTCATTTCTAAAAACAGTAACCTTAGCACCTAAATCTTCTAAGTAGTGGACTAAATTATAGGTAAAACTATCGTAATTATCAATGACAGCAATTTTCATTAATATAAATTAGGATATTTAGACGGATTAGCTTCGTTCATAATTGCATAAACTTTCTCAAAAATATCTTCGGCAGATGGTTTTGAAAAATAATCGCCATCAGTTCCATAAGCTGGTCTGTGAGGTTTTGCAGTTAATGTTTGTGGTGCACTATCTAAATATTGGTATGCCTTTTGATTTTCAATAATCTCTTGTAAAATATAAGCACTAGCTCCACCCGGAACGTCTTCATCAACAACTAAAAGGCGGTTTGTTTTTTCGATAGATTTCACAATATCATGTTTGATATCAAATGGTAAAAGGGATTGAATATCAATAATTTCGCTACTAATTCCAACCGATTCTAATTCGTTAGCAGCTTGTTCTACCAAACGCAAAGTTGAACCATAAGCCACTAAAGTTATGTCAGTTCCTGTTTTGATTGTTTCAACCACACCAATTGAAGTTTTAAAATCGCCTAGGTTAGTTGGCATTTTTTCTTTTAATCGGTAACCATTTAAACATTCGATAACTAATGCAGGTTCGTCAGATTCTAAAAGAGTATTATAGAAACCGGCCGCTTTCGTCATGTTTCTAGGAACCAAAACATGGATCCCTCTTAGTGCATTAATAATCATACCCATTGGCGAACCCGAATGCCAAACACCTTCTAAGCGGTGACCACGAGTTCTTATAATTAAAGGCGCTTTTTGACGACCAGCTGTTCTATATTGTAAGGTTGCTAAGTCATCACTCATGATTTGAATAGCATATAACAAATAATCTAAATATTGAATTTCAGCAATTGGACGTAATCCTCGCATAGCCATACCAATTCCTTGTCCTAAAATTGTAGCTTCACGAATTCCTACATCGGCAACACGCAATTCACCATATTTTTCTTGCATTCCTTCTAAACCTTGGTTTACATCACCAATATTACCTGAATCTTCACCAAAAATAAGTGTTTCAGGATATTTTGAAAAAATGGCATCAAAATTATCTCTTAATACCAAACGAGCATCGACCTCTTCTGCAGTTTCATCATAAGTGGCTGCGGTTTCTTTTATGTTAGTTACTGATTTTTCTGAATGTGAAAATAAGTGCGAACTGAATTTTGGTTGGATTTTTTCGGTGTAATTTTCGATCCAAGTTGCTAAAGAGGCACGAGAATTTTCACTAATAATCAAACGAAGTGCTTTTCTAGCACCACTTAGAATATCCTTACGAATAGGCTCTTTTATTGAAGCAATATCATTTGCAATTTTCTCTATAAAAACTTTATTTGCACTTTCAGAAGCAATTGAGTTTAATAAACTGACTAATTCTTGTTGTTCTGTTTTTATAGGAGTTATAAAGTTAGACCAAGCGGTTTTCTTTCCTTCTAAAACGTCTTTTTTGGCTTGATTGTCAATTTCGTCTAATTCTTCTTGTGTTGCTATATTATTGTCAATTAACCACGTTTTCATTTTAGTTAAACAATCAAATTCTACTTCCCAAGCTAATCGCGCTTTATTCTTATAACGTTCGTGACTACCTGAAGTTGAATGTCCTTGTGGTTGTGTTAATTCTTGAACATGAACAAGAACTGGAACGTGTTCTTCACGAGCAATTTCTGCTGCTTTTTGATAGGTTTCTATTAAGGATGGATAATCCCAACCTTTTACTCGTAAAATTTCGTACCCTTTATTATCTGTATCTCTTTGGAATCCTTTTAAAATTTCTGAGATATTTTCTTTAGTAGTTTGATGGCGTGCGTGAACCGAAATTCCATATTCGTCATCCCAAACACTCATGACCATTGGTACTTGTAATACACCAGCCGCATTGATGGTTTCAAAGAATAATCCTTCAGAAGTAGAAGCATTTCCAATGGTTCCCCACGCTACTTCATTTCCATTTTTTGAAAAGTTGGTTTGATTAATTCCAGAAACATTTCTATAAATTTTTGAAGCTTGTGCTAATCCTAATAAACGAGGCATTTGACCAGCAGTAGGAGAGATGTCTGAACTTGAATTTTTTTGTTCAGTTAAGTTATTCCAATTTCCGTTTTCGTCTAATGAATGGGTAGCAAAGTGACCGCCCATTTGTCTTCCGGCGCTCATTGGATCAAAATTAATATCGGTATGACCATATAAACCAGCAAAAAACTGTTCAATTGTTAACTGACCAATTGCCATCATAAACGTTTGGTCTCTATAATAGCCTGAACGAAAATCACCATTTAAAAATGATTTTGCCATTGCTAATTGAGGTACTTCTTTTCCATCGCCAAAAATACCAAATTTGGCTTTTCCAGTTAAGACTTCTTTTCGACCTAATAAGCTACATTCTCTACTGATACGTCCAATTTTATAATCATTGAGGACTTCATTTTTAAAATCTTCAAACGAGATTACTTCAGATGTAATTGCTTTTTCCATAAACGTTACTACGAAATTGATATTTTAACAAATTTAATTAAATCAGAATTATAAAACAATATGAAAAACTTCTTTTTTTAATTATTAGTAATTTATCAAAGGTTTTGGTTTAAAAAAACTAATGAATTCAGTAAATAGGTAGTTACAGCTGTGAATTTCGTAATAAATTCTGTGTTTTTATATTAAAACCATTTTCTGGTAAATAATGAAACCAATGTTTTTGGGCTTAAGGTGACTACAAATCTTATTTTTTCTCCATAATTATTAGAGTTTAATTCAAATCCATTCGTGGAATAAACAGGTAAAAATAACTCAAAATAATCGGGAACAAGATTTAAATGCAACCCCGAATCATATACAAATTTTGGATTGCTGTATTTGTTTTTCATCATCCCTACATCGCCATAGACTTGAATCCAATTCCAAACATTAAAAGTAGCGTTAATGGTGCTCATCCATTGGTTGGCAAATCGATCTTTTAGTTTTGATTTGAATCCTCCTTCTACATACACATATTGTTGGCTGTAAATTCCAGTAGCTTCACTGCGACCAAGTAAATTATAATCAAACATATAATCATTAGGGCGATCTAAACCGAAGCTAAAGAAATCTGAATTAGTACTTCGATACATAAAAGCACCAAAAAACCATCTCAGGCTTATTTGACGATTGTTCTCGAATAATTTTCGATAATGTATTTCGGTGGCAATTTTTCCGAATGAATTAGCTAATTGAAAATCATTAGAATAATAAAAATGTTTAGTTCCTTCTGATTGAAAATTGCTGTATTTGGCATTGAAAATATTGTAATTTTCAGTACTTGAATCAAGTGTATATGCGGATTTTTCTCTATTGATATAAACCTGTCTTAATTGAATTAATTCTGATTTATTTTTGCGTAAATTTTCATCTCTAAATCGGAATTGTACTATTGGAATTAAGTTGGTATAAAAAGCATCTGGCGCATAATGAAAACGATTTCCAGTAATGATGTATCTGATATTGTACAATTTTCCTTTTTCCCTTATATTATCTTCAACCATAGCATTAAATTTTCCAACTAGTGTACCAGTATTTGTTGATAACATAGGAGAGACACTGAAAGTAAATGGTTTATTTAAAATAGATCGATTATTGATTCGTAAACCCAGTGCAATTCCGTCATAGGCATTAAATTCTACTTCTGGAACATAAAATATTTGGTTATAATGTGGTTCTTCTAAATCCTTAAAGAAATTTAATTTAAAGGGTCTGTTGTTAAAGAAAAAACTATTAAATGATTTCCAATTATTACGTAAATTGTATTCTGGAATTTCATTATTATAATTAAGTACAATTTTATCGGCTCCTAATCTGGGTATTGTAATTATCGAATCGGTTTTAATATTTTCAAACCATATTTTGTTTACAATAGTATTGTTTTTCAATTGGTACAATGAGATGGGCACATTTGTATTTGTTTTATTGATTATTTTAAACGAAATAGCGTCTTTAGTCTTGGTGACTTTTCCAAATTTAAAATCAATAAGATCTCGAGATTGAACCATAGTTTTAAAAAACCAATCGATATTTTGAGGTGCATTTTTTTCTAAAATGGTTTCAAATTGTCTTGTATTTGAGCTAGAATATTGGTTAAGCAACATAAATTCTTTTATACTAGAATTCACAATTTGATTACCTAAAAAATTATCTAAATAGTTTAAACTTAAGCCTGCTTTGTATTTATTTGCAATTTGTTCGTTAAATTTTATTAATTTGTTTTTAGGCTCATTTAGTGCTTGGTCTAAATTTTTTCGAGCCATTAACATTTGTAAATAATTGTATTGTTGATTGAACGGTAAATTAATGAAATGATACGATTTTAGTAGTTTTAAGTCTGCTAAATTGCCCGTCATTTTAGTATTTGGATAATATTTTTCGATATAGTTCATCATCAAAAAGACTTGAATTCCATCATATATCCAAGCTTCTTTTCTAGGATTTAATTGTAAATTTTCTTTCAGATAATTATTTAAATACGCTTTTAAAAATTTAAGTTCAAACATAAATTCATCCGAAAAAGGACTTAAAAATCCAGGTAATTGATTGAGTCCATAAAAAGGTTGTCGTTGATAATCTTCTTGCGAAATTAATATTTTATGGGTAAACGATTTCCCAAGTTTTTCATCCGTAAAACGAGTGATTTTATCAATGAGTTCTGCTTTTTTTGTTTCATTTACTTTAGCATCATCAATTCCGCAGCTTACTTCAATTAGTTCATTTTTGTAGGTGATAAATGTATTTTTTGTCTGTAAATAAAGAACAGCTTCCTGCTTATTTGAAGCTTTTAATGAATAATAATTTTTATTGACTTTTAAAAGCAGATTTTCTTCTAAATTGCTTGATAATTTTAAATAGGATGGTGTTTCTATTTCTATTTCAAAATCGGTTAGCGCATTTGGAATATCGTCCAAATTCTCATTGCTTTGTTGAATAAATTGTTTGTTTTCATATTGTGAAGGTGATAAGTACCAATGTTTTAAAATAAGATTTCCATCTTTATCAAATCCGTATTTCGTAAATTTTTCATTTGGAATTTTAACGGAATATTCTAATGCAATGGTTTCCTTTTTACACGGTAAGATAGGGGAGTTAAGAAGTAATTTTAATACATCAATGTGTTTTTCTTGGCGTTCCCATTGCACATTCTTTTTATTTACATCATTAATTGCTAAAATTGAGGTATAGCCTCTGTCTTTTTCTTTAGCTAGATGAAAAGATCTTGTAAATTCATCAGAAAAATGATTTGCAAGATCAGATTTTTTTGAAGAAAAGGCATGATTCCAATCATTAAGAATAATTTCTGATAATGTATCGTTTGAAGTATTGTTATAAGTTAAATACTGTTTAATATGTAATATTTTATTTTCAGCATCAACCACAACATTCATTTTAGAATAATGTTGCGCTGAGGCTGATATTGTGAAAATTAAAAGAAAACTAAATAAAAAATTGTATTTCAATTTTGAGTATTGTTTTTGTTTTACTACTAAATTTTTATAAAAATAGTTAAAAACGCCAAAAACGCAACTTAATTTAAGTTTAATATTTTTAGTATCTCATGTTTCAAAAATAACTTATCGTTAAAAAATAGTATCTTTGAATAAAATAGTAAATGATGTTAAAAAATAGCCTCGTATTATTTTCTCTTATATTTGTCAATCTAGTAGCTTCACAAGTATTCATTAATGAGATTGATGCTGATAATCCGGGTAGCGATGTTAGAGAGTTTGTAGAGTTGAAATCGACGACTCCTAATTTTTCTTTAAACGGTTATGTACTTGTTTTTTTTAATGAATCAAATACGTCAAGCTATTATACTTATGACTTAGATGGATTTGTTACTGATGCAAATGGTATTGCTCATTTTGGAAATATTTTAGTTTCACCATCGCCTATTGGTACTATTCCCAACAATAAAATTCAGAACGGACCTGATGTTGTAGCATTGTATCTTGGTAACGCTATTGATTTTCCATACACAACTTCAACTGGAACTACAGCCACACTTACAAATTTAATAAATGCGATTGCATATTCAAACAGTAATACCACAGTTGCTACAAATTTGATGTCAATTTTAAACCTCTCGGTGAGTACTGCAGATATTGAAATAACCAATTCCATATCAAAGTCAATTCAGCGAAAAAATGATGGCACTTATGAAGTTAAACCACCAACACCTGGCGTTAATAATGATGGAACTGGAGTTGCTCTTAATTATTTGTCAACTTCAATGATTGCTGATAATTTTAATGAAGGACAACAATTTACAATACAATTCTCAACATCAGTACCAGTTACTTCTAATCTTGTTTTTACGTTTACATTACAAGAAGGCAATTTTACAGTGGCAGATTATTCAGGTACAAATGTTAATACAACAACAGGAATTGTTACAGTAACCATTTTGTCAGGAACTTCCTCTGCTTCAACAATTATAAACTTAACGGATGATACTATTTATGAAGGCGATGAAGAAACACATCTTGTTTTATCTACTTTGCCAACGGGTTATGTTAAAAACAATGATAATATATATATTAGGATCTATGATAATGATTTTATAGTTCAAAGTTTTGGTACTCCATTGAATCCTACTTATGGTTTGGTTACCCCAACTATACCATCGGGTTATTATGATTCATTAGAAGGATTATCCGGTGCCGCTTTAAAACAAGCTGTTCAGGACATTATTGCAAATCCTTTGGTGAGGTTACATAGTTATGCTGATATTTGGGATATTATCCGAACTGCAGATCAAAATCCAGCAAATTCAAACCAGGTTTGGTGTATGTATATTGAATCGCCAATGGCAAAATTAGATCAACAAGTGGGAAGTAGTATTGTAGGAAAATGGAATCGTGAACATATTTTTTGTCAATCAAGAGGTGGGTTTGAAGTTTCCAGCAATGATTCGGCTGATGGTATTAATTTTTGGAGCTCAACAAGCGCAGCCTCAGTTGTAGATGGAGTTTCTGATGCGCATCATATTCGGGCTGAAAATGGTCAAGAAAATTCTTCTCGAAATAATAAAAATTTCGGTACAACAACGTCTGCAACAGTTTACGCCGGACCTTCTAATTCGCAAGGTTCATGGCACGGCGATGTAGCACGTTCATTATTTTATATGGCAGTTCGTTTTAATGGATTGAATGTTGTAAATGGTGATCCAAGTGAATACTTACCAAGTACAACGACTTCTTCGGGAAATATTGGTGATTTAGCAACTTTACTCAACTGGAATACTACTGATCCGAGAGATGATTTTGAAATGAATCGCAATAATTACATTTATACTTGGCAAATGAATCGCAATCCATTTATTGATTATCCTCTTTTAGCGAATTATATTTTTGGAGCTAATTTTGGGCAATCATGGTCAGCTAGTTTAACCTCACAAAATCCCGTTCAAAATAAAATTGTAGTGTATCCAAATCCAGCTGAAGATTATTTAATTATATCGGGATTAGAAGGTAATGCAATTGCCAAAATTTATACCCTTACAGGTCAGTTGATTCAACGCGTCGAATTTGAAAATGAAATAAAACTGAATTTAAATTGCAAAGCCGGAATGTATTTAGTTACAATAACTAATGGCTCACAAACAACTACAAAGAAAATAATTGTAAAATAAATAAAAAAGTCCTTCAATTGAAGGACTTTTTTATTAGAAATTAGGCGATAAATTGTATTTTTTATAGAAGTTATCTAAAGCTTCTAAAACTTCATCTTCTGTATCAACCACTTTTATGAGGTTTAAATCATCTGGATTTGCGTTTTTCATTTTATCAATCATAACCGTTTTAATCCAATCTAATAAACCCGACCAAAATTCAGTTCCAACTAAAATAATTGGAAATTTTCCAATTTTCTTTGTTTGAATTAAAGTTACGGCTTCAAATAATTCGTCTAATGTGCCAAAACCTCCTGGCATAACCACAAAACCTTGTGAATATTTTACAAACATAACTTTTCTTACAAAAAAGTAATCAAAATTTAAGTTTTTGTCTTTATCGATATACGGATTGAAGTGTTGCTCAAAAGGTAATTCAATATTTAGACCAACCGATGTTCCACCACCATGATGAGCTCCTTTATTTCCAGCTTCCATAATTCCAGGACCGCCGCCAGTAATTATACCATAACCTGCTTTACTAATTTTATAAGCAATTTTTTCGGCTAATAAATAATATTTATCTTCTGGTTTTGTTCTTGCGGAACCAAAAATTGACACACAAGGGCCTATTCTTCCCATTGTTTCATAACCGTTCACAAACTCAGACATGATTTTAAAAATTGCCCAAGAATCGTTTGAGCGTATTTCGTTCCAAGTTTTTTGCTTGAATTTTGCATGAATTCTGTGATCGTCGTTTTCGTATTGATCTGCTGCCATATTTGTTTCGTTTTAATTTTTTAAAAAAGCTTACTAAGATAATTCTTTTTTCAAAAACTGAGCCGTATAACTCTTTTTATTCTTCACAATTTCTTCCGGAGTTCCTTTTGCAACCACTTCTCCGCCACCTTTTCCGCCTTCATAGCCAATGTCAATAACATAATCGGCTAATTTTACGACATCTAAATTGTGTTCGATGATTAAAACCGTATTTCCTTTATCAACCAATACATTAATAACGTTCATTAATACACGAATATCTTCAAAATGTAAGCCTGTAGTGGGTTCGTCTAAAATATAAAACGTATTACCGGTATCTTTTTTAGATAATTCACCAGCTAATTTTATTCGTTGTGCTTCACCACCCGAAAGGGTTGTGCTTTGTTGGCCTAATGTGATATAACCCAATCCAACATCTTGAATGGTTTTTACTTTTCGATAAATTTTCGGAATCATTTCAAAGAATTCTACTGCTTCATCTACCGTCATGTTCAATACATCAGAAATCGATTTTCCTTTGTAGCGAATTTCCAATGTTTCTCTGTTAAAGCGTTTTCCCATGCAGGTTTCACATTCTACATAGACATCGGGTAAAAAGCTCATTTCTATGGTTCTAACACCCGAACCTTCACAGGTTTCGCAACGTCCGCCTTTTACATTGAAACTAAATCTTCCTGGTTTATATCCTCGAATCATTGCTTCTGGTGTTTGCGTGTACAAACTTCTTATTTCCGAAAAAACATCGGTGTATGTTGCTGGATTGGATCGCGGTGTTCTTCCAATCGGACTTTGGTCAATGTCAATTACTTTATCAATATGCGCTAAACCTTCGATTTTTTTGTAGGGTTGTGGTTTTTTTACTGCATTGAAAAAATGCGCGTTTAATATCGGATACAAGGTTTCGTTTATCAAAGTAGATTTTCCGCTTCCCGAAACTCCGGTAACGCAAACTAATTTTCCTAACGGAATTTCAATTGATACATTTTTTAAATTATTCCCAGTTGCACCAGATAATTTAATGGATTTTCCATTGCCTTCTCTACGCGTTTTTGGCACTTCAATCTTCATTTTACCGTTCAAATATTGTGCGGTAATCGTATCTTCTTTTAATAATTCTTTTGGTGTGCCTTTACTGATGATTTGACCACCAAAACGACCTGCTTTCGGACCAATATCAATCACGTAATCAGCATGTTCTATCATGTCTTTATCGTGTTCTACTACAATAACCGAATTCCCAATATCGCGTAAACTTTCTAATGATTTTATCAAACGCTCGTTGTCTCTTTGGTGCAAACCGATACTTGGTTCATCTAATATATACAAAACCCCAACCAATTGCGAACCAATTTGCGTTGCCAATCGAATACGTTGTGCTTCGCCACCAGAAAGTGATTTTGAGCTTCGGTTTAACGACAAGTAATTTAAACCTACATCCAATAAAAATTGCAAGCGGGCAGTAATTTCTTTAACCACTTCAACAGCTATAATTTTTTGTTTTTCAGATAAATGTTGGTCTAAACTTGCAAACCATTCTGATAATTCGGCGATATCCATTTGTACTAATTCGCCGATGTTTTTTCCGTTTAATTTGAAGTATAAGGATTCTTTTCTCAAACGTGTACCTTCGCAATCTGGACAATTATTTTCGTCCATAAATTCTTTTGCCCAACGTTTAATACTTGCCGAATCGGAATTATCGTATTGATTTTTAATAAAGTTTGAAATGCCTTCAAAATCGATTTTATAATCTTTAGTAATTCCCATAACCTTTGACACAACAGAGAATTTTTCGCTTCCTCCATACAAAATCATATCCATTGCTTCTTTCGGAATATCTTCGATAGCGTCGGTTATTTTGAAATCATGTTTTTGAGCAATAATTTCCAATTGCTTGAATATCCAAGAACTTTTATATTCTCCCAAAGGAGCAAAACCACCATTTTTAATAGATGATTTTGGATTTGGTATAATTTTTTGCAAATTAATTTCATTTACCGTTCCTAATCCGTTGCAACAAGGACAAGCGCCTTTAGGAGAGTTGAATGAAAAATTATTGGGTTCAGGATTTGGATACGAAATTCCAGAAGACGGACACATCAGATTTCGACTATAAAAACGTACTTCCAGACTTTCTTGTTCAATTACCATTATTACATCCTCGCCATGATACATAGCGGTTTTGATACTTTCCGATAAACGTTTATCAGTATCTTCTTCTGTATCAATAGCCATTCGATCAATAACAATTTCGATATCATGTGTTTTATATCGATCTACTTTCATGCCAAATTCTAAATCACGAATTTGACCATTCACCCGAACTTTTAAGAAACCTTGCTTGGCAATTTGTTCAAATAATTCACGATAATGTCCTTTACGAGAACGAACAACAGGTGCTAAAATAGAAATGCGTTTCCCGTTAAAATCTTCTAAAATCAGTGACTTAATTTGGTCATCCGAATAAGAAATCATTTTTTCGCCTGTATTATAACTAAATGCATCGGCACCTCTTGCATACAATAAACGCAAAAAATCGTAAATTTCTGTAATCGTTCCAACAGTTGAACGTGGCGATTTATTCGTGGTTTTTTGTTCAATGGCAATTACTGGAGAAAGTCCGTCGATTTTATCCACGTCAGGACGCTCTAATCCACCCAAAAATTGACGAGCATAAGCCGAAAAAGTTTCGATATATCTGCGCTGTCCTTCTGCATAAATGGTATCAAAAGCCAATGACGATTTACCAGAGCCCGAAAGTCCTGTAATTACCACCAGTTTTTCACGCGGAATCGATACATCAATATTTTTAAGATTATGGACTCTAGCTCCAATAATTTCGATAGTTTCTTCAGTTGTGTGTTGCATAATTTATGGCAAAACGCAAAGATACTGATTTCAAAACGATTTTTTATAGTAAACAAATGCGAAGAAAAATAAAAAAAGAAAGCATTAAAGTAAACGCTTTCTTTGTCTATTATTGATGTAATCGTTGATGGCTTTTTTTGTAGTGACCCAATTTCTACCTTCTTTGTAAGCATCAATTTTACCTTGCCTTGCTAATAAACTAACATATTCTTGACTGTAGGGTGTATTAGGCTCACTAACAATGGTTGTAATCGATTGATAATCTTCATCATCATCACTTGGAATAGAAGTTAAATATATATTAACAGAACGCTCTAAAGCTTGGCACATTAATAACGTTAACTTTTGATAATTACCATTATTGGCTTTGTTTAAAGCGTCGTAATATTTTTTTCTATCATTTTTTAATATGATGGCTGGTGGAAATCCTTTTCGCATGAGTAATAAATTCATAGCTAAACGAACGGTTCTTCCGTTTCCATCAAAAAAAGGATGAATCCAAACTAATTTATGATGAAATATAGTAGCCAATTCAATATCATTCAATTGTAAGGGGTTTTCGTTTATAAACTGAATCAATTCGTCTAGTAAATCAGAAACTTTGTTAGCGTTTGGAGGGACAAAATTTGCACCAGTAATTCTTACGCCAGCGTTTCTAATTCTTCCCGCATAATCATCTTCAATTGTTCTTAATACCAAACCATGAAGCGACAAAATATCAATACTTCTAAGGATATAATCATCATTTATGATTTGATACAAATAATTAATGGCGTGCTCATGATTTTTTGCTTCAAAATGCTCTCTTAATGATTTTCCTTTCACAGTGATACCATCTTGAAGCACCATTTGTGTTTCTCGAAGTGAAAGCGTGTTGCCTTCAATACTATTAGAATTATAAGTCCATTCTATAGAAAGTGATTCTTTAATTTTTGAAATAGCTGAATTGGGAAGTGGTCTGTTTTGATTGAGCACGGCGATTTTGTCATACAATCTTTCGAATGTTGATTGAAATTCTTCTCGGTAAGATAGGTCAATATTCCACATGGTTTCTATATTTCAACCACAAAGGTATTAATATCGGATAGAATAAAAAAATATTTTATCCGATATTTAAATTTTTGACAATTCATTTTGGATGTTTAGATGTTGGAATTTGGAATTTTAGTTATTGGAATTTACCTTATAATTGAACTTAATCGGTTCTTTTAGTTGATTTAGTCAATAATCATTGATTTCAAGCGGTGTCTGTATTTTTCTAATACGAGATGTTTGTGGATAAATCCAAGAAAGATTCCATCTTTTAATACGGGGAGTACTTTACAATCAGAAGTGTCAAATTTATCCAATATGGTTTCTAAGGTTTCATCGTAGAATATGATTTCTTTAGGAGGTTGCATGATTTCCTCGACAGCGGTGTATTTCACTTTAAATGCTGAAAATACAATTGGACGAATGTCATCCAATACAATTAATCCGATTAAATGATTGTCATTGTCTAAAACCGGAAATACATAATCGTCTGATTCTTGAATTTTTTGCACTAAAACTTCTAAACTACTATCTAACGAAATTGATTTATAATCGGTTTGAATTAATTTTGAAACATCAATAGAATTAAGAATATTGGTATCTCTATTATCGGTAAAAACTTCTCCTTTATCGGCTAAATTCTTAATATCAAACGAATACGGTTCAAAACGTTTAGAAATAGCAAAACTTACCGAAGAAACTACCATTAACGGAACCATTAAATTATAACCTCCTGTAATCTCAGCAATAAGGAAAATAGCTGTTAATGGCGCATGAAACAATCCGCTTAAAATTCCTGCCATTCCTACAAGCGTAAAGTTTCCAACAGGAAGTTTAGTTATACCAAGAAGATTAACCAAATAGGCGACACAAAACCCTAGATAAGATCCTACAAATAAAGAAGGTGCAAAATTTCCGCCATTACCTCCAGCCCCAAGTGTAAAGCTAGTTGCATATACTTTTATGAGCATTGTTGCAGCTACAAATAGCAATAATACCCAGCGAGTATCTTTAAAAGTTTCAAAAACAGTATTTTGAACTAATTTTTCAGGGTTATTATCTGCTAATAGTTTAATACTTTCATAACCTTCGCCAAATAAGGATGGAAAAAAGAAGATTAATATTCCAAGAATTCCAGCACCAAACAATGCTTTGTTAATGTAATTGAATTTTAATTTGGAAAAAAAATGTTCAATTTTCCTGAATGTTCGTGCATAATTAATGGAAACAAAACCGCTTAAAATTCCTAGCACAACATAATACGGTAAATTATGAAAATCAAAAAATTGTACTTTTTTAAAGGAAAATAAAACATCTTCATTTAGCATTATTGTTGAAACTAATGCTCCAGTGGCAGCACTAATCATAATTGGAATGAAGGCTGTAATACTAATTTCGGTTAAAACTACTTCTATTGCAAATAATACGCCGGCAATAGGAGCATTAAAAGCCGCACTTATTCCTGCTGCAACACCACATGCTAATAATAATGTTCGGTCTTTATAACTAAGTCTGTAATTTTGTGCATAATTACTACCAAATGCAGCTCCTGTAATGGTAATTGGTGATTCTAATCCGGCACTTCCACCCATTCCAACAGTAAACGAACTTGTAATTATTTGAGCAAACATTTGTTTTCGAGGCATAATACCACGTTTCTTTGCTACAGCATACATAATTTGAGACGTACCTTTTTCAATGTACCCATCAAGAACTTTTTTGATTATGATTACAGTGATGATAATTCCAATAATAGGTAAGGTACTGTTACTAAAAGGAAGATGAAAAACTTCATCTAGATTTTGAGACGATTTAAAAACCCAATGCGCAAATGTTTTTAATACAATCACGGCAAGTGCAGAGGAAATTCCTACTAACACGCAAGACAGATAAATAAATTGTCGAGGTGTTAACATTGCTTTTAATAAAAAAATAAACCCCTCTAACCGTCTAAAATTCTTATATAGTATGGTTTGAAAGGAATTCCTTTTTTTTGATGACATTGTATTGTTGTATTTTTTACAAAGGTAAATTATTCTGTTTAAATAAAAAATTATTAAAATTCAGCACGTTTTACTTCGCAGGATAGCATTAATTCTTCAAAAAATAAAGTGAATTCGTTTTCAAATTCTTGATAATAGTTTTTAAGTTCTACCACAGCTTCATGCATCGCAACTCTATGCTGAGTTTTGTAATCCATTTGTAAAAGAATTTTTTCAATTCCAGTTACTGATGAATAACTTTCAAACCAATTTTGAGTTACTAAATAAGGAACAATTTTCGTGGTTTTTTCTGGAAGTAGATCAATGTTGTTTTCTAATATTTGATAAAAATCTCTCGCAAAATCTGGTAGCGAAATAGACGAATATTTTTCCCAGTTTTTCGCTAAAAAATGATCATATAAAATATCCATAATTACACCTGAATAATGACCATATTTTTCATGTAATCGATGCTTACTTTGTCTGTAAATTGGATGTGCATCAGTATAACTATCAATGTGCCGATGTAGTAAAATTCCTATCTGTAGCTCTTTCCCATAATTCAGATATTGACTGCCTTTGACGCTATCGGCCATAAAATTCCCAATTTTTACCAAATCATTTGAACCAGACAAATAAACATGAGCCAGATAATTCATTTTGGTACATTCTTTTTTGTAAATATAAAAAAAATAGTCTTGTATGTGCCACTTTGCCAACTACATCTTTTATATTTGTAGTTTAAATTAATTTGTAAGAAATGACATTAATAAAATCGATATCTGGAATCAGAGGAACTATAGGTGGAGCAGTAGGAGATAACTTAACACCAGTCGATGCTGTAAAATTTGCATCGGCATACGGTTCATTTTTAAAAATAAGACACGCTTCAAAAGGAAATGAACGATTAAAAGTTGTTATTGGTCGTGATGCACGAATTTCAGGGCCAATGATTCATAATTTAGTTATGAATACTTTGGTAGGTTTAGGAATTGATGTTATTGATTTAGGCCTATCAACTACACCAACAGTTGAAATTGCGGTACCATTAGAAAAAGCAGATGGCGGAATTATTTTAACCGCTTCACACAATCCAAAACAATGGAATGCCTTAAAATTACTTAATGAAAAAGGGGAATTTTTAAGCGGAAAAGAAGGTGAATTAATTTTAGAAATTGCAGAAAAGGAAGCCTTTGATTTTTCTGATGTCGATAATTTGGGAGAAGTAACTGAGAACAATGCCTATATGGATATTCATATTGATGAAGTACTTGAATTGCCATTGGTTAACGCAGATTTGGTAAAAACTAAAAAGTTTAAAGTGGTAGTCGATGGTGTTAATTCTTCGGGAGGTATCATTATTCCTAATTTATTAGAACAAATGGGTGTTGAAGTAGTAAAATTATATTGCGAACCCAATGGTCATTTCCCACACAATCCAGAGCCGTTGAAAGAACATTTGGGAGATATATGTAAGTTAGTTGTTGCAGAAAAAGCCGATTTTGGAATAGTGGTGGATCCAGATGTAGATCGTTTAGCGTTTATTTCTAATGATGGAGAAATGTTTGGCGAAGAATATACTTTAGTCGCTGTTGCCGATTATGTTTTGTCTAAAACTCCAGGAAATACCGTTTCAAATATGTCTTCTTCTCGTGCTTTACGAGATATTACCGAAAAACATGGCGGAAGTTATCAAGCAAGTGCTGTGGGAGAAGTAAATGTAGTGGAATTAATGAAGAAAACTAATGCAATCATTGGCGGTGAAGGAAATGGAGGAATTATTTATCCATCTTCACATTATGGACGCGATAGTATGGTTGGCGTTGCTTTATTTTTAACCTATTTAGCCGAACAAGATAAAACGGTGGCCGAAATTAGAGCAAGTTATCCGCAGTATTTTATGAGTAAAAATAAAATTGAATTGACGCCTCAAATTGATGTAGATAATGTTTTATCAACCTTAACAGATAAATATAAATCCGAAAATATCACAACAATTGATGGTGTAAAAATTGATTTTCCAACCGAATGGGTGCATTTAAGAAAATCAAATACAGAACCTATAATTCGTATTTATACTGAAGCGCCTTCACAAAACGAAGCAGATGTTTTAGCCGAACGTTTTGTAAAAGAATTAAAAGAAATAGCAGGAATATAATTCATAAAAAAGAGTAACTCGGATTACTCTTTTTTTATTCAATAAATTTAAGAATGGCTTCGATTACTGTTGGATCACCAACAATTTTACGATGTCCTAATCCTTCAGTAATTAATAATTGAGAATGTGCTAAGTGTTTGTCAATATGATAGGCAGAGTTAACCGAAACATCTTCGTCATTTTGATCGTGAATCACCAAAACTGGAATTTGAACCATTTGCGCTGCTTTGTATGCTGAATAATCATCCATTTTTCCTACAAATTTGGTTTCAAAATGATATTTTAAGCGCAAACCATATTCAGGTTTAAGTTTTAAAATTTTAACAAAATCATCAATAATATCTTGAATTACATCTCCGCTCCCTATGGTAACTGCTTTTTTTACAGTAAAATTTTGTTTTAACGCATTCAAGATCGACATTCCTCCTAAAGAATGACCAATAGCATATTCAAAAGGGCCATATTTTTTTTCTAGTTCCAAAATGGAAGCAATAAATTCAATCATAATAGTAGAACTACCTTTCGATTTTCCGTGTGCAGGTGCATCAAAACTAATAATCATGAAACCTTTTTTGATTAATTCGTCAGCTATTTTTACTAATTGAGTGCCTCTTCCAGACCAACCATGAACTAATAAGACTTTCTTATCACTCGCACCATATTCATATACCACAATTTCTTTATTTATTTTTGGAATAAACAACGAAAACTGTTGGCTATTTTCATCCATTGCCAACTCTCTTTTTGGCATTTTATGTCTTATAGGAGTTGTAAATAATTTTGCAGTATACAAAGTGGCTAATTTCTTAGAAAAAGCTTGTAAAAATTGCGCAATTAAAATAATTATTTTAGGGATTTTTTGGCTTGGAACCACTTTGTTTATTTTTTTTGACATGCTCACTATTTTTTATGCAAATTACAATAAATTAAGGTGTATTTTCTATTTATTTA